>ERZ831773.709-NODE-709-length-42031-cov-36.524752_pt1 | contig 42031 bp, 36 predicted proteins | sample MGYA00519696_ERZ831773 | MGnify/ENA primary metagenome ERZ831773 (study PRJEB31850, sample SAMEA3708720) | human gut metagenome | biome: human gut; feature: human-associated habitat; material: faeces | place: China | collected 2014 ...
ACGTATTTCAGCATGGCCAGCATATTGGAGTCGGACTGGTGCAGCTGGGCGCAGATGCGGCAGTCATAGCTGTGGACGATTTCGACCAGCTTCTGATAATGGGCGAAGCCTTTTTTATCAAAAAGAGATTTCTCAAATTGGCTTTTGCCGACGGGGACGTCACCGATGATAACCATGGCGCAGCCGCCTGCGGCGATCTTGCGGATCTTTTCAAAGTATTCGTCCTCCGCAAGGCCAAAGGTGGTAGGAGCAAAGATGATACGGTTTTTCAATTCTAGACCGCCGTAATTGATGGGGCTGTTAATCGTTTCGTACATGGTGCGGTATCCTTTCTGTTGCTTGTTCCAATAAGGCAAGCAGCTGTTCCTTTTCTTTTGCAGTCAGATTCGTCATAAATCTGTCGTCCCAGTCAAAGAATATCCGGTGGGCGGCTTCAAAAGCCTCCTGCCCGCGTTCTGTCAGGTTGAGCAGATAGTGACGCCCTGATTTTTCCTTGGTAATAAAGCCATCGTCAGTAAGACGATTGATGCACCGTTGACTGTGCCCCCAGTCAAGAGACAATGCTTTTGTCAATTCCGAAGGCGTACAGTTCGGCTTTTTTCCGATATATACAATAAAAAACAAAAGCCCGAAATTTAGTCCGACTTCCTGCAGCTTGTCGCTTGTGAAATCCGCAAAGCTGCGGTACAGCATGGCGATATAGTAGGATAGGGTCCTTTGATACATGGTGGATGCAGCATCTCCTTTCGTAAAAGAGTATAGTCCATGCGCTTGACTTTGTCAAGTATAAAATGCTGATATACAATCGAAAAGACAAAATATATGCTATAGAGGGAAAGCAAACCGGGCAGTAAGCCCTGGAGCAGGGGACATAGACCGCCACACGGCGGCGCAGCAAAATACAAACTCGCAGCAGCCAAAGGGTACTTTCGTATCCATGACTGCTGCGAGTTTGTAAGCTATTTTCTTATTTACTGCTGCGACTGCGCAAGAGCCTCATCGATCAGCTTTTGCAGTGCGGCAGCGTTATCCTCTTTATCAATACCGCCCATAATCGGTTCCCCAACAATGTTGCCCTGACGATCCACAACGCAGGTGGTGGGGAAGGCCATAATGCCGAGGGCAAACTTACCGGCATCACTGGCAGAGTCAAAATAGATGTTGCGGAATGTAGCCCCGGCCTGTTCCAGAATCTGTCTGGCAGCGGCAATGTTGTCCGCGTTGCCATCAAGGGTTTCTGTGTTGATACCGATCACCTCGCCGCCCTGCTCTTGAATGCGCTGATTCAATGCGTTAAGGTCGTCCATCTCGTCCACACAGGGCTTGCAGCCGCTGAACCAGAAATTTACAACGGTGAACGCATTATCGGCAAAAAGACTGCTGCTTACGCTGTTGCCGTCCAAATCCTTTCCTTCAAACTGCGGGAATGTGCTGGCCGTCTGCGTCATAGACTGGCTGGCAGCTTCATCCTGCGGCAGTGCTGCGATCTGTGCTTCGATCTCACGGATTTTGTCCGCATCGGCCTTTAAAGCAGCATATTCTTCATCGGTGAACTGGTCCTTCGCATGATCCAACGCATTCATAAGAATATCACCGTAATTGCTGCTTAGTGTGGTGTCGGTAACATTCTTGTCCATGGAGGCAAAAACCTTTTCCCACAGGGCGTTATTTGCCGCCAGAATATCGTTTTCCTCTGCGATAAGCTCATTTTCAGACTTGCCCGTCTCAGAAGTAGATGCTTGCTGGGAAGATGCCGCAGTGCTTGTCTGTGTGCTGCTGCAAGCAGCGAGGGAGAGCAGCATCAGAAGGGCTGTGATCCATGCAAAAAAACGTTTCATTGTCAATTCTCCTTGATTTCTGTTTTTGACTTGTCGCCGAAACCGTACTGATAGCAGATCGCTTTGGTCGGACAAGACTTTATACACTTACCGCAGCGGATACACTCCGCGTGGTTTGGTGTTTTGGTAATATCCACATCCATCGGGCACGCTTTTGCGCAGGCACCGCAGGAAACACATGTATCGCGGTCAACGCGCATCTGAAACAGGGATACATGATTCATAAGTGCATAGACCGCCCCCAAGGGGCACAGCCATTTGCAGAACGGGCGGTAAAAAACCACGCTGCCTACCACAACTGCCAGCAGAATGCAGAATTTCCAGCTGAACAACTTTCCCAAAGCAGCTCGTATGCCCGCGTTTGTAAGAGAAAGCGGAATTGCACCCTCCAGTACGCCCTGCGGACACAGGTACTTGCAGAAGAACGGATCCCCCATGCCGGATGTGTTGACAATAACAGCCGGAAGCAGTACGACCATGATCAGCAGTACCGCATATTTGATATAGCGCAGCGGTTTCAGGCGTCTGGTTGACAGCTTGGGAGAGGGAATCTTATGCAAAAGATCCTGCAGCCAGCCGAACGGGCAGAGAAAACCGCAGATAAAGCGCCCCAGCAGCACGCCCAGCAGAATCAAAATGCCGGTAACATAATAGGAAAACCGAAACTTTGACGACCCGACCACAGCCTGAAAGGCCCCGATAGGGCAGGCCCCCGCAGCGCCGGGGCAGGAGTAACAGTTCAGGCCCGGAACGCAGAGATATTTCCCCTTGCCCTGATAAAGCGTTCCTTTGAGAAAATTCGGCAGATGGATGTTTGTCAGCAGTGCTGCACCTGCCTGGATCAGTCCCCGGAAACGGGCCAGAAAATGCGAATGATTCTTATCCAATGCCAACACACTCCATACATAATCGAATTGCTTTCGTAAAGACAGTGCCCGCCTCACCGCGCCATGCCCCGTAAACGATCATCATAACGGCAGCCAGCAGAAAAAGCACCTGAACGATTGCCTTTTTGCGCAACATTTCGCTCCTCCTTTTTGTCTTGATGAGATCAGTATAGCACAACGGGTATAAATTTTATGCTAAGAAAAAATTAACGCAGATTTTAGCAAAATCTGTTATAATGGTAGTAAACAGAAACACAGTTTATATAAGGAGCGTTTATTATGCGTTTGCTGCTGGTTGAGGATGAGCCGTCCCTGCGGGAAAGCGTTGCCAAAAAGCTGCACCGTGCAGGGTATGAAACAGATGACTGTGGTGATGGGGAAACCGCGCTGGAAATGCTGGCAGCAGAGCGGTATGACCTTGTTTTGCTGGATCTGAACCTGCCCCGAGTGGATGGGATGACAGTTCTGCGCACACTGCGAAAGACCGATTTGGAAACGCCGGTTCTGATTCTGTCGGCCCGCAGTGAAATTGCGGACAAGGTGGAAGGCCTGGACGCCGGCGCCAATGATTATCTGGCCAAGCCGTTCCATTTGGCCGAACTGGAAGCCCGCGTCCGCAGCCTGACACGGCGGCAGTTTATTCAGCGCAATGTTTGCCTGCGATGCGGCAGACTGAGCTTTGATACCAAGAGCCGGGTGGCTATGGTGGACGGTCAACCTGTTCCACTGACCCGCAAGGAAAGCAGTGTTCTGGAATATCTGCTTCTGCATCAGGGACGCCCTGTCAGTCAGGAGGAATTGATGGAACATGTCTGGGACGGCCGCGTAGATGCGTTCAGCAATTCGATTCGGGTGCATATCTCGGCGCTGCGCAAAAAGCTGCGCACGGCACTGGGGTATGATCCTATCCGAAACCGCATCGGAGAAGGCTATGAAGTGGGGGAGAGCGAGCAATGAAGCGATTATCTTTGCAATGGCGCATCACACTTATGACGGCATTACTGATTGCGGGTGCCTGCATCTGCCTGAACTTGTTGCTGTATCGCTCCGGCGCCTCCGGTATGGACAATCTGAACGGGTACGTTTTACAATATCAACAGGACGGCGGGGAGGATCTGACCATAGAGATCCCCGAAGATCAGATGTCAGACTTTCTGGTGCAATTCTCGCAAGAGGTTTACGATACAAAGACGATTTTTGGCCGCAAAGGGTGGTGCATTACGGCAGTGGTGACGCTGTTCAGCGCAGCGATTGCTTATTTTATCAGCGGCAAAGCGCTGAAACCACTGAAAGAGCTGGCACAGCAGGCCGAGAAGGTCGATCAGGATAATCTGGTTGATATACGGCTGGAAGAAAATACCGTTGCGGAATTTCGGCAGCTAAGTCAATCTGTCAATCAAATGCTGAATCGCCTGGCCCATTCCTTTGACCTACAGCGACAGTTTGCCGGGAATGCAGCCCATGAGCTGAAAACACCGCTGGCCATCATGCAGGCAAAACTGGAAATCTTCGCCGAAGATCACATGAATACGGACGCGGAAACCGCAGAGCTGGTACACTTTCAGACAGAGCAGATAGCCCGTTTATCGGCGCTTGTACGGACCCTGCTGGAAATGAGCAATTTGCAGGCCGTTCCGCGGGATGATTGCATTGAGCTTGCGCCGCTGGCAGATGAAATTGTGACGGATCTGACGCCGCTGGCCCAGAAAAGGCAGATCACCTTGCATCAGGAATGTGAGGATATTCATATTATCGGAAGCGATGCCCTGATTTACCGTATGCTGTTCAACCTTGTGGAAAATGCAATCAAGTACAATCAGCCGGGCGGTTCTGTGCAGATTACGATCAGCCGGTCAAACGGCAAAGCAATACTGCGCGTTGCAGATACCGGCTGCGGTATTCCCGATGAATACAGAACCAGCATCTTTGAACCGTTTTTCCGTGTGGACAAATCCAGAAGCCGCGAAATGGGCGGCGCAGGACTGGGTTTGGCGTTGGTGCGGGAAATTGCAGCACTGCACGGCGGTACAGTACAGGATGAGCCGGCAGAAGGGGCAGGAACCGTATTTACCGTTGCGCTGCCCATGTAAAGCGGAAATAAAAGTCATCGGCAGGGAGAACGAGATGACGGGAGCAGGGGGCATCGGGAAGCAAAAGCCTCCCGTAAAAGAGAAATGCACAAGTTCGCTAAATGTAACTTTAGCGAACTATAGGGGGGCGGACTGCCTTTTGCGGTGTGTTGCAGTAGACCTTATATAGTATATCAGACCGTCAAAAAATTGCATTTTTGCCTTATTGCGTGTGTAGGGGCGACCATTAGTCGCCCGTCAACTTACCGTGGCAACACATTTTCCGCGACAGTTTTCTTACGACGCACCGCCTGACCGGAAACGACGGCTGTGCCTCGGAGAAGCTGTATCAGCTCTGTGATGCCACTGTGGTGCCCGAATACCGCGACCTGGTCCGCCGTTTCATGGATGTGCCCACCCTTGCGGAAAGACTGAAAAACGAAGAATATATCTCCACAGAATACCGCATGTGCGACGGAAGCTGGCATTGACCTTTGACCTGATTGCCGTGCTGCGTGACCTGAACCAGAAGTATCATAAAAAGGCGGCAGAAAAAGACATTCGGTATCAGGTTGCACGGGATGAGGACACGATCCGGCATCCGTTCGTAATCGGAAACCCGGTGCACCTCAGCAGGATCCTCTCCAACATTACGGACAATGCCATCAAGTTCAGTCCGCCAGGCAGTGCGATCACCGTTTGGAGCAGCGAAGAACAGCTGGACGGGGAGCACACACTTGTCACCTTTGTCTGCCAGGATCAGGGTATCGGCATGAGTGAGGAATTTTCCGCACACGCTTTTGATATGTTCACGCAGGAAAAGGTGACGAGCCGTTCTACCTATCAGGGAACCGGTCTGGGCCTGGCCATCGTAAAACAACTGGTTGACAGGATGGGCGGCAGCGTCACCTTGCAGAGCAGGCCCGGCGCGGGAACTACGGTCACGGTCAAGCTGCCGTTCAAAATCGGCAAACAGGATGATCTCAAACCCGCGGCACAGGTAAAGGGCGATATTTCCTTCAAGGGGCTCCGTGCGCTGGTCGTAGAGGATAACGAGCTGAATATGGAAATTGCCTGCTGTATGCTGGAAAACAGCGGTATGGAGGTGACCCGCGCTGCCGACGGACAGGAGGCTGTAGAGCTGTTTGGAAAGTCCGTACCCGGCTGTTTCGGCGTGATCTATATGGATATTCACCTGACCAAACCGCTGGACGAAGCCAAGATGATCAACGCTTTAAAGCGGTGCATCGCCGAACGGAGTGCCGTAAAGCTGCGGAACGATTTGTAACGCTTTGCAGCGGCCAACCTAATAAAAACAACAGGAACATTGCAATGTACAGCAGTGTCGAAAAACCTCCATCTGCGAGGGAGAGAACCTTGCGGTAGCCCGAAATATTTCGGGCTACCGCACAGTTCTCTCCCCCACCGCCTGCGGGCGGAGCCCCCTCGCAGAGGGGGCCAAGGGGTAAACACACCTTTTTCGACAGTCTGAGGGGCGGGATTTATCCCTCCCGAAATGTTTCCGTCGACGCCCCCTCTACAGCGTAGTGTGCCCCCCACCTCACTCCTAACGCCTCACTCCCAACTCCTCTCTTGACAAATCCCCCTTCTTGCAGTAAGATAGTTTACGCTAACTGTTAGAGTATGCTAACCTTTGGCGATCCTATCACGGAAAGGAGCCGCGGTCCATGGCAAACCAACCGCAGCAGCCGGACACCGCGCTGCACAACGCAAGCCATCTGATGCAATATCATGACCTGATCGAGAGCATCGTCGCCGCCCTGGACGCGCGCGATGCCTACACAGCCAGTCACTCTGACCGGGTGGCGGACATGGTGCTTGTGCTCGCCGCCGCCCTCGGCCTGGACGAGGACGAGACGACCCGCATCCACATGGCCGCCCACCTGCACGACATCGGCAAGATCGCCGTGCAGGATTCCGTCCTGCGCAAGGCCGGACCGCTGACCCGGCCCGAATGGGAGGAAATGCGCCGCCATCCCGTGACCGGGTATGAAATCCTGCGCAAAATCGACGATTTTAAAGAAATTGCCATACTGGTGCGCCATCATCATGAGCGGTGGGATGGCCGCGGCTATCCGGACGGGCTGTCGGGGCATGACATCCCGCCGGGGTCGCGCGTCATTGCCGTGGCGGACTCCATCGATGCGATGATGAGCAGCCGCAGCTACCGCCCCGCCATGACCAGCGCTGCCTGCCGCCGCGAGATCGAAAAAAACAGCGGCATCATGTATGACCCCCGCGTGGCCGCCGCCGCGCTGGAACACTGGGACGAGCTGGTCAGCCGCTATGTCGGGGCCGACACGCCCCGCACGCCCTACTTTGACCGTTTGCAGCTGGAGCACACCCGCCAGGCGCACGATTATCTGCTGACACACCAGGGCAGCCGCATCACCCTGCCCGCGCTGGCCGCAAAATTTCACCTGTCCCAAAGCTCGCTGAAGATCTGCTTCAAAGCTCTGTACGGCGTGCCGGTGGCCAGCTACCTGCGCGGGCTGCGGATGGACACCGCCGCCCGGCTTTTGCAGGAGAGCGACCTGCCCGTGGCCGAGATTGCGCACCGCGTCGGCTATGAGGACCCCAGCCGCTTTGCCGCGGCCTTCCGCCGCCACACAGGCCGCCGCCCCACCGAGCTGCGGCGGGTGGCGTGCCCGACGGCAAGCAGCCACACCGCGTAAGATTTTCTTGCCTCCCTCGCAGAGGGGGCCAAGGGGATTTTTAGCGAAAAAATCCATTCCGCACACCGTATGCCTTTTCAGTCTACCCCAGTCGTGACTAATCGTTGTAGAATTATGTGTAAACCTTACAGGTTCGCCCGATGGGGCACATTTTATACACCATCGCAAGTATATTACAGTAAAGGGGATTTAAACTATGAATTGGGCAAAGATCGGTCTGTTTGCAGGCGGCGCTCTGTTTGGCTCCGCCGGTATTGAGATTTTGACCAGCAAGGATGCGAAGAAGCTGTATACCCAGTGCACCGCCGCTGTCCTGCGCATGAAGGACCAGGTCATGAAGACCGCCACCACCCTGCAGGAGAACTGCGGCGACATCCTGGCCGACGCCAAGGAGATCAACGAGCAGCGCGCCGCCGAGGATGACGCCGTTGTGGAGGACACCGCCGAGGAGAAGGCTGAGTAAGTTTTCGCTGCTGCAAAAGCCTTCCCCGCGGGCGGGGAAGGTGGCCGAGCAAAGCGAGGTCGGATGAGGTGCGTGTTCGCCGCAGCCACCCGTTCACGGGATACTGCGGAACAGTCCGCCCTCATCAGCCGCCGTTGGCGGCAGCTTCCCCCTCGGGGGAAGCCTTTTTTATTTACCGGGAGAGTACTTATGAAATGGAATATTCTGCATGAGAGCCGCGGGCGCATCCGCCTGCATCTCCGTAAGCCGCGGATGTCGCTGGCCGAGGCGGACCAGCTGCAGGACTATCTGACCAGCCTGCCCGGCGTGCGCACCGCCGCCGTGTATGAGCGCACCTGCGACGTCGTCATCGTCTATACCGAGAGCCGCGCCGGTATCGTCAGGGGCCTGGCAGCCTTCCACTTTGACACGGAGGCCCTGGCCGAGGTGCCCGCCAACAGCCCCCGCGCCGTCAACCGCGAATATCAGGAAAAGCTCGTCAATATGACGATCTTCCACTTTGCGCGCAAGCTGTTCCTGCCAGCACCCTTGCGCATGGTCTACACACTGGTGCGCAGCGTGCCCTATATTTTCCGCGGTCTGCGGTGCGTTTTCCGCCGCAGGCTCGAGGTCGAGGTCCTCGACGCGCTGTCCATCGGCGTGTCGATGCTGCGCGGCGATTTCGGCACGGCAGGCTCCGTCATGTTCCTGCTGCGCCTGGGCGAGCTGCTGGAGGAATGGACCCGCAAGAAATCGCTGGGCGACCTGGCCCGCTGCATGTCGCTGAACGTGGACCGCGTCTGGCAGCAGACCGCCGAGGGCGAGGTCCTTGTGCCGATCTCGCAGGTGTGCGCGGGCGACGCCATCGTCGTGCACACCGGCAGCGTCATCCCGCTGGACGGCAGGGTGCTGGACGGCGAGGCCAGCGTCAACCAGGCCTCCCTGACCGGCGAGGCCGAGCCCGTCCGCAAGAGCGAGGGGGCCGTCGTCTACGCGGGCACCGTCGTCGAGGAAGGCCAGATCACCGTGACCGTCGAGCAGCAGGCCGGCAACGGGCGCTACGACCAGATCGTCAAGATGATCGAGAACTCCGAGAAGCTGAAATCCGCCAGCGAGACCCGCGCCGCCGCGCTGGCCGACAAGCTGGTCCCGTACAGCCTGCTGGGCACCGCCGTGACCTACGCGCTAACCCGCAACGCGACCCGTGCGATCTCGATCCTGATGGTCGATTTTTCCTGTGCGCTCAAGCTGTCGATGCCGCTGGCCGTGCTGTCCGCCATGCGTGAGTGCGGCAGCTACCATATCACGGTCAAGGGCGGCAAGTATCTGGAGGCTCTGGCCAACGCCGATACCATCGTCTTTGACAAGACCGGCACGCTGACCCACGCGACGCCCACCGTTGTGCAGGTCGTGCCGTTCGGCACCCGCACCGAGGACGAGGTTTTACAGATCGCGGCCTGTCTGGAGGAGCACTACCCCCACTCGATGGCGAACGCTGTCGTGCAGGCCGCTGCCGCAAAGGGCATCCGCCACGACGAGATGCACAGCGAGGTGCAGTATGTCGTCGCCCACGGCATTGCCAGCCAGATCGGCGGCGAGAAGGCCGTTATCGGCAGCCAGCACTTTGTCTTTGAGGACGAGGGCTGCTGCATTCCGACGAGCGAGTGCGGAAAATTCGACGCGCTGCCGCCGGAATATTCCCACCTGTATCTGGCCATCGGCGGTGTGCTGGCCGGTGTCATCTGCATCGCCGACCCGCTGCGCGAGGAAGCCTCCGAGGTTTTGAAACAGCTGCGCGGCCTTGGCATCCGCAAGGCCGTCATGATGACCGGCGACAATGACCGCACCGCGTCGGTCATTGCGAAGCAGGTCGGCGTGGACCGCTACTACGCCGAGGTCCTGCCCGAGGACAAGGCCAACTTTGTTGAGCAGGAGAAGGCCGCCGGGCACACCGTCATCATGCTGGGCGACGGCATCAACGACTCCCCCGCCCTGTCCGCCGCCGACGTCGGCATTGCCATCAGCGACGGCGCGGCCATTGCCCGGGAAATCGCCGATGTCACGATTGCCGCCGACAGCCTGCGCGAGCTGGTGCTCTTGAAGTCCATCGCCAACGGCCTGCAGAAGCGCACCGAGAGCAACTACCGCTTTATCATGAGCTTCAACAGCACCCTCATCGTCCTGGGCGCCATGGGCATCCTGCCCCCGGCCACATCCGCGCTTTTGCATAATGCGTCCACGCTGGGTGTCAGCCTGAAAAGCATGACGAATCTGCTGGATTGATTGTGGAATTGCGGGGTGTCCCTCAAAAGCCTTTCCCCCACGGGGGAAGGTGGCCGAGGCCCCGACCGAGGTCGGATGAGGGGCGAGCTTGCCGTTATTGCCCTCTGACGGACAGTTGGTTTGTAGGGAACGGTCTTGACCGTTCCGTGCTGCCTTGCCAAAAGCACGACGCAACGGGAAAACCGCGCGCTATTCGGCGCGATTTTATGCGCTGCGCACGGCCAGATGTGCGGATGGGTCAAGACCCATCCCTACAAACATCCCGGAAACAGACTTTTTCTATACGCTGAGCTTCCCCCTGTGGGGGAAGCCTTTCCACCGCCATCCCCACCAGGGCTGGCGGCTCTTTTCATTTTTACGTCAATTTTACACGCTCCCCTCTTGCCAGGCGCACAAATATTTTGTATAATTAAATTTGTTTGTACTATTGTTTCAACGTATAAGCGAGGTTTTCAAATGCTGACAAAATACCTGAGTGTGTTCTTTATTTCGATGGTCCCCCTGATCGAGCTGCGCGGCGCGATCCCCGTGGGCGTGGCCATGGGCCTGCCGCTGTGGCAGGTGTACGTCATCGCCATCATCGGCAATATGCTCCCCGTGCCGTTCATCTTCTTCTTTGCCCGCAAGGTGCTGGAGTGGGGTGCGGATAAGCCGGTCATCGGCAAGTTCTTCACCTTCTGCCTCGAAAAAGGCCACAATGGCGGCGCGAAGCTGAAGGCCACGGCGGGCCGCGGCCTGCCGTGGGCGCTGCTGCTGTTCGTCGGCATTCCGCTGCCCGGCACGGGTGCGTGGACCGGCACGCTGGCCGCCAGCCTTTTGGACATGGACTTTAAGTCCAGCGTCCGCGCCTGCATGGGCGGCGTGCTGCTGGCAGGCTGCATCATGGGCGCGCTGAGTGTGCTGGGCGTCTCCGCCTTCGGCGCTGTCGCGGCATGATGCCCCAAAATTATCGTCCCGGCCTGGATGTGGTGCGGCTGGCCGCGCTGCTGCCCGTGCTGTGCTACCACTATTGCATCGAGGCCGCGCGCCTGGGCTTTGCCGTGCCGACGGCGCTGATTGGCCGCGGCATGGCCGACTGGGTCGAGGTCGGGCTGGCGTGGTTTTTCCTGCTGTCCGGTGCGGCGCTCTGCCTGCAATGGCAGGGACGGTTTGACGCCCGGCGCTACTTTGTGGGCCGCGCCGCCGCGACCTACCCGGCGTTCTGGCTGGGGTTTGGCGCGCTGTTCCTGTACGGCGAGGTCCTGCACGGCAACAACGCCGATATTCCACGCTGGCGTGTTATTTTTTCAGTACTGGGGCTGGATGGGTATTTAGCGCCCGTGACGGTCACTTTCTACAAAATCGATGAGTGGTTTTTGGGCGTTATCCTGATTTTGTATCTCGTGTTCCCGCTGCTGCTCCGGTGCATGGAGACCGCAGCGCACCGCCGGGTGCTGGCGCTCTGCATGGCGGTGCTGGCCGTTGTCTGGCCGCTCGTCTGCCCCGCTCCGTGGGAGGCCGGGCATACGGTGCTGGGCCGCCTGCCCGCGTTTGCGCTGGGGGTGTGGTTCGGCACGCTGCTGAAAAAGAACGCTTTCCCGTCCTATCGGCTGTATATCGGGCTGGCGGTCTGCCCGCTTTTGTGGGTGGACGAAGTGCCGCGTCTGGCCGTGCTGTTGGTGCTGGCATCGGTGCTGTTCTGGGCAGTCTATGCCTCCGGGCAGCACGTACCCGCACCGCTTTGCCCCGCCCTGCGGCGGCTGGCTGGCTGGTGTTACGGCGTGTACCTGGTGCATCATGTCCTGCTGACGCTGGTTTTCCTGCCGTTTGTGCAGGGGCACGGCCTGCCGCTGGCCGGGATGTTCCCGGTGTATCTCGCCGCCAGCTTTGTGCCGGCAGCGGTGCTGACGGCGGTAAGCCGCCCGCTTGGCAAGGCCATAAAAAAGCTGGCATAAAAATAAAGGACGCATGACCTTTACGGTTGTGCGTCCTTTTTATGTAGTGGGTGGCGATGGGAAGGTGTGCGGGAGGGATGAATCCCTCCCCTACAAATCAACCGCAAAAAGGTCTACGGCGGTAAGCCGCGGGCCGGGCATGCCCGGCCCCTACGGACTGCTGTTTCCGGCATCGGGGGTTCGGGGGCGCTTGGCGGCGCACAACGAGCGCCGCCAGTTTGCTTCGCAAACACGCTCGTGCGGTTGATTGCCCCGCGGGGGCAATCATTGTGCGCTCCCCAGTTTCGCTGCGCTCAACTGTGGCCCCACGCGCACAACCCCGCACCGCATCCGCAACAGCGGGACTTTTCTTTGCTTCTTTCTTTTGGTCACAAAAGAAAGAAGGAGTTCCCGGGAGGCAGCCGCTAATAGCCCGTTTTACACAAATTTTACACAACATTTACCTTCCCGTGGTGGTGTACCTGCGGCGCATACATTATAATAGAAGGCGGTATAGTGTAAAACTCAATAAGAGAATGGATGTGTAACACCGGATGACCATTTTTAATGTGTTCACCCTGATGGGCGGCATTGCCATGTTTTTGTATGGCATGGACCTGATGGGGAAAGCTCTGGAACAGACCGCCGGCAGTAAGCTGCAGGGCATTCTGTCCACCATGACCAGCAGCCCCATCCGCGGTTTGCTGCTCGGCATGGCCGTCACTGCCGTCATTCAGTCCAGCGGTGCCACCACCGTTATGGCTGTCGGCTTCGTCAACTCCGGCCTGATGGAGCTGCATCAGGCTATCAGCGTCATTATGGGCGCAAACATCGGTACGACTGTCACCGGCTGGCTGCTCTCGCTGTCCGGCTTGGAGGGCGACAGCTTCCTCACAAAAATGATGAATCCTACCGCGTGGAGCCCGATCCTCGGCTTCATCGGCATCTGGCTGTATATGATCGGCCAGGACCGCAAGCGCGGCGTCGGTAAAATCCTGCTGGGCTTCTCTATTTTGATGGCCGGCATGAACACGATGTCCCATGCCATGTCCCCGCTGGCCGATGAGCCGTGGTTCATGGATCTGTTCCTCAGCTTCAAAAACCCGATCCTCGGCGTCATTGCGGGTGCGGTGCTGACGGCTGTTTTGCAGTCCTCGTCGGCGTCCGTCGGTATCCTGCAGGCCCTGACCAGCACCGGCGCGGTCACCTACTCCGCTGCCGTGCCCATCATCATGGGCCAGAACATCGGCACCACCGTCACGGCGCTGATCTCCTCGGCGGGTGCAAACAAGAACGCAAAGCGCACCGCCTTCGTCCATCTCTATTTTAACGTTATCGGCACGATCCTCTTCCTGTGCGGGTTCTACGGGCTGAACGCGCTGATCGGTTTTGCCTTCTTCAACGAGACGGCCAACACCTTCGGCATCGCCATCGTACACACAATTTTTAACGTAGTAACGACAGCTATTCTGTTGCCGTTCAACCGCCTGCTGGAAAAACTGGCCATTTTGACCGTGCCCGACTCCCCGTCCGACAAGAAGCAGGAGAACACCCTGCTGGACGAGCGTCTGCTGACTACGCCGTCCGTGGCCGTGGGCCGCGCCATGCTGACCGGCGGCGATATGGCCGAGATCTGCCGCACCTCGCTCTTGCAGGCCATGTCCACCACCCGCGCCTGGAATGACGCCATCGCGGACGAAGTCCTGCGCAAGGAGGACGCCGTTGACCATTATGAGGACGTGCTGGGCACCTACCTTGTCAAATTGAGCGCCAAGCATCTGTCCGTGGAGGATAACCGCTCCGTCAATACGCTGCTGCACACCATCGGTGACTTTGAGCGCGTCTCCGACCACGCCGTGAACATTATCAAAACGGCGCGGGAGATCCGCGACAAGGACATCAAATTCAGCGAAGAAGCACTGAATGACCTGTCCGTGCTGGAGGCCGCCGTGCAGGACATCGTCAACCGCACGGTGGATGCGTTCCAGAAGGGCGACACCTACGCCGCCGGCAAAATCGAGCCGCTGGAGCAGGTCGTGGACGGCCTGGTGCGCGAGGTCAAGACCCGCCACATCGCGCGTCTGCAGGCCGGTGTCTGCACGATCGAGTACGGCTTTGTGCTGGACGATCTTTTGACGAACTACGAGCGCATCGCCGACCATTGCTCGAACATTGCGGTGGCCATGATCGAGGTCGCGGCGGACAAGTTCGACACCCACGAATATCTTGCCAACGTCAAGCACGGCGGCAGCGTGAAGTTTGAGCGCCGCTACGAGAAATACCGTGGCCGCTACACCTTCCCGCCGGAGGCGTATTCCGAACCCGCTGAAAATCCGGCTGAAAACTAAAAATTACGTGCCTTCCCCTATGGGGGAAGGTGGCCCAAAGGGCCGGATGAGGGGCGACCTTCCGGCTGCAATCCGTAAACAGGCGACCACGATAACGTCGCCCTCATCAGTCCGCTTCGCGGACAGCTTCCCCCGATGGGGAAGCCTTTTTGTAGGGGCCGGGCATGCCCGGCCCCTACGTTTTAGTAAGGGGTATTACTATGATTTACATCGTCGAGGACGACTCCAGCATCCGTGAGCTGGAGCAATACGCTTTGCAATCCAACGGGTACGAGACCACGGGCTGCGAGGACGCGGCCAGCTTCTGGGCGGCGCTGCGCAGCGGGCGGCCCGACCTCGTCATTCTGGACGTCATGCTGCCCGACGAGGACGGCTACCAGATTCTGGCCAAGCTGCGCGCCGACCCGGCCTGCGCCGCAACGCCGGTCATCATGGTCACGGCCAAAACCAGCGAGATCGACGTCGTCAAGGGGCTGGACCACGGTGCGGACGACTATCTGTGCAAGCCGTTCGGCATCATGGAGTTCATCTCCCGCGTGCGGGCCGTGCTGCGCCGCGCCGCCGCTGCCGCCCCCGCGCCCGCCGCGTCCACACTGCGCTTCGGGGACATCGTGCTGGACGACGTGTCCCGCACCGTCCGGGTGGGCGGCGTGCCCGTGGAGCTGACCTTCAAGGAATACGCGCTGCTGCATCTGTTTTTGGAGCACCCGGAGGAGGTCCTGGCCCGCGAGCGCATCATGAAGGACGTCTGGGACACCGACGATTTACTGGAATCCCGCACCATCGACATGCACGTCCGCACGCTGCGCCAGAAGCTCGGCGCGGCGGGCGAGGCCATCCGCACCGTGCGCAAGGTGGGCTACAAGCTGAGCACGGAGGGCAGCGATGACTGACGACGAACGCCGCACGCGCCACCCCCTCAGCATGACCCGCCGCTACCGGCGCGGCCTGATCCTGACCGGGCTGCTCTGCGCGCTGGCCGTGCTGACGGCGGCGACGGTGCTTTTTCAGCGCAGCTACGCAGAACGCATTGACAATTACTTGATGCAGATCTGCCATGGCTACGCCGCAGCCTACGCGGCACAGGACACCCACAGCGCTACCACGCTGCTGAACCTGCTGCCTGAGAACTGCCCCCTGCGCATCACCCTCATTGACACAGACGGCACGGTGCTGTACGACACCAAGCGCGGTTCCTACATCGTGGACGTAAACGGCGACATCTACGCGGCCCAGACCGACCTGCCCAATCACGCCGACCGCCCGGAATTTCAACAGGCAATGGCGAACGGTTCCGCGTGCATCACCCGCGAGAGCGAGACGCTGCAGCTGGAGACGCACTACTACGCCGTGCGCATCGACCTGCCGGAGGGCGCACAGGTGCTGCGCGTGGGCGAGGACGTCGCGAACATCTGGGGCCTGAGCACCGACACCCTGCCGCTGCTGTGCGGCGCAGTCGTGCTGATTTTGCTCGCTGCCACGCTGTTCAGCTGGTGGCTGACCCGCCGCATGGTGCAGCCCATCAACCATCTGGCCGAGCATCTGGACACGATTGAGGCCGATGTGCCGTATGAAGAATTGATCCCGCTGGCGCGGACGATCCAGACGGACCGCAAGCTGCGCGAGGACAACGAGACGATGCGCCGCGAGTTCACGGCCAACGTCAGCCACGAGCTAAAAACCCCGCTGACGAGCATTTCCGGCTATGCCGAGCTGATCGAGACCGGCATGGCAAAGCCCGCCGACGTGCCGACCTTCGCCGCGCGCATCCACAAGGAGGCGCAGCGGATGATCGCGCTGGTCAGCGACATTCTGCAATTAAGTGAGCTGGACAGCACCCAGGCCAGCCACAGCCGCGAGCCTGTGACTGAGATGGCCCCTGTGGATCTGGCCGCGCTGGTCAAGGAGACGGCCCAGAACATGACGGTCAACGCCCGCCGGGCCTACGTGACGCTGCAATACGATGCCAGACCCGCCACCGTGCGCGGCAGCCGCGACCAATTGAGCGAACTGACGCAGAATTTGTGCGACAATGCCATCCGCTACAACCGCCCGGGCGGCCATGTGGAGCTGCGCTGCGGTGTAGGCGGCGACGGCTGCCCGTATTTTGAGGTCGAGGACAACGGCATCGGCATCCCGCAGGACAGCCAGACCCGCGTGTTTGAGCGGTTCTACCGCGTGGACAAGAGCCGCTCCAAGGCCACGGGCGGCACGGGCTTAGGGCTTGCCATCGTCAAGCACATTGCCCTGCTGCACGACGCGAAAATTGACCTGCAGAGTCAGGTCGGCACCGGGACGACCATACGGGTGACGTTCCCGAAAAATTCGTAACCTCGCAACGCGGTAGGGACCGGGCATGCCCGGCCCCTACAAATGCACGCACCAAACAAAAAAGCTGCCGCTCTCCCACGAGCAGCAGCTTTTTATTTACAATGTTACGCCAGCACGAATGTCTGCAGGGCCCAGACACCCAGGACGACGATGCCCAGGGCGATGCGGTACCAGCCGAAGGCCGTGAAGGTGTGCTTCTTGACGTAGTCCATCAGGAAGCGGATGGCCAGAATGGAGACGACAAACGCCACGATGCAGCCGACCAGCAGCGCGCCGATCTCGCCAACCGTAAAGACGCCGCCGCCCGCCAGGAACTTGACGAGCTTGAGGCCCGACGCGCCCGCCATGACCGGGATGGCCAGGAAGAAGGTGAACTGGGACGCGCAGGCGCGGCTCATGCCGCAGAGCAGGCCGCCGATGATGGTGGAGCCGCTGCGGGACGTGCCGGGGATGAGCGCCAGCACCTGCCACGCACCGACGATAAGCGCCTGCCTGTAGGTGATGCGGCTCAGCTTGGTGGTGGTGGGTACACGGGGGCGGCGCTCGATGAGGATGAACGCGATGCCGTAGACGATCAGCATGACCGCGACGACGACGCTGTTATAAAAATGTGCGTCGATCCAGTCGTCCAGCGCCAGGCCCAGCACGGCGGCGGGCAGGCAGGCGACGATGATCTTGAACCACAGCCGCATGACCGGCCAGCGGATGTGCTTTGCCAGGCCGGAGTCACGGCCATTGTCAACGCAGAAGGGCCACAGCTTTTTGAAATACATGACCACAACGGCCAGGATCGCGCCCAGCTGAATGACGACGCGGAACATCTCCATAAATTCGGCGCTGAAGCTGAATTTAAGTACCTGCTCGGCCAGGATCATGTGGCCGGTGCTGGAGATGGGCAGCCACTCGGTAATGCCCTCGATCACACCGTAGATGACCGAACGCAGCAAATCAAAAAACAAATCCATTCGAGAAACCTCCTTACGTGCTACCTTATATAATACCATAAATCGTGCAAATGGGAACAGCTTTTTGAGAATTTACATCTTTTTTACGGTAAATGGGCGCGGCGGCTTGCTGTTTTCGTCAAATGCAACTATAATAAGAGTGATTTCTTGTGCAAAGAGGTTTTGAGAAATGTATAAAACCGTACTGTTTGATTTGGATGGGACCCTGCTGAACACGATTGACGACCTGGCCGACTCCGCGAACCGCGTCTGCGCCGCCCACGGCTGGCCGCAGTATGAAACTGCGCAGTACCGCTATTTTGTGGGCAACGGCATCCCGAAGCTGGTGGAGCGGTTCAGCCCCGCAAGCTGCCGCAGCCCGGAGCAGCTGGCCGCGACGCTGGCCGAATTTGATAAAGTCTACGGCGCGCACATGCACGATAAGACCGCGCCGTACCCCGGTATGCCGGCGCTGCTGGCCCGGCTGAAGGCCGCCGGGGTGCGGATGGCGGTGTTCTCCAACAAGGCGGACGAGTTTGCCCGCGCCGTGGTCGCGCGGTACTTTGACGCCGACCTGTTTGAGGTCGTCCGCGGTGCGCTGCCCGACGTACCCACGAAGCCCGCCCCCGAGGGGACGCGCGCCCTGATGGCGCACCTTGGCGTCGAGGCCGACGGCAGTGTGCTGTACGTCGGTGACAGCAATGTGGACGTGGAGACCGCCCACAACGCGGGCCTGCCCTGCTGCGGGGTGCTGTGGGGGTTCCGGACCCGCGAGGAGCTGACCGAAGCCGGGGCAGAATATTTGGCCGAGGATACCCAGGGGTTGGAAAAGGTTGTTTTAGGGTGACGTGAGTGACCAAGGCACCCGAAACGCCTGGAATGCCGAGAGATTGCCCGGAGACGGGATTTGACCGGACCGTTCCGGTGCGGCCCCGACGCCCGCGTAGCAGAAGTTTACGGACCATACGTAGGGCGGCCTGCCCACAGGCCGCCGTGCCCGTTTGCGATAAGGAGAAGCCTTGCGGATCGTTGTAGGGGGCGGCGTCCCCGACGCCCCGCGGAGGGGTCAAGACCCCTCCCTACGATACAAACCGTTAAAGGGGATACAACGGCAAGGCTGCGGGCCGGGCATGCCCGGCCCCTACGGACTGCTGTGAACGGGTCAAATTACAACATTTTTCACAAAAAGGAGCTGTTATTATGATTGCACAGCACTATAAAGATATGCTGGGCTCCAAGTCGGTTATCCGTCAGATCTCTGAATGGAGCACCGCCCGCGGCGCGGAGATCGGCTATGAGAACGTGTTCGATTACTCGCTGGGCAACCCGTCTGTCCCCTGCCCGCCGCAGTTCACCGCGGCTTGCGCGGACCTGCTGGCCCACACCGACCCCGTCAGGCTGCATGGTTATACGCCGACGCTGACGCTGCCGTCCGCCCGCAAGGCCGTGGCCGAAAGCCTGAACCGCCGGTTCGGCATGGACTACACCGCCGACCATATCTTTATGACGACGGGCGCGGCGGGTGCGCTGGCCCATGCTGTGCGCTGCGTCGGCGTGCCCGGGCAGAATATCGTAACGTTTGCGCCGTTCTTCCCCGAGTACAAGCCGTACATCGAGGGCGCGGGGCTTACCCTGCGCGTGACGCCGCCGCGGTGCGCGGACTTTCAGATCGACTTTGAGGCGTTCGCGCAGCTCGTGGACGAGAACACCGCCGCCGTGCTCATCAACAGCCCCAACAACCCCAGCGGCACCGCCTACAGCGAGGAGACCCTGCAGCAGCTGGCCGACTTTTTGACCCAGGCGTCCGCCCAGTACGGCCACCACATCTTCCTGATTTCCGACGAGCCGTACCGCGAGATTTCGTTCGGCGGCAGGGTCACGCCCTACCCCGCCAAATTCTACGATGATACGCTCACCTGCTACTCCTTCTCCAAGAGTCTGAGCGTGCCGGGCGAGCGTATCGGCTATGTGGCCGCCAACCCGCGGTGCGAGGACGCCGCGTACATCGTGCCGATGTGCGGCCAGATCTCCCGCGGGACCGGCCACAACTGCCCGTCGTCCCTCATCCAGATGGCCGTCGAGCGCTGCCTTGACGTGACCAGCGACCTGTCCGTCTACGAGACGAACATGAACCTGATCTACGACGAGCTGATCGCGCTGGGCTTCACCGTCGTCAAGCCGGACGGCACGTTCTACATCTTCCCGAAAGCGCTGGAGGACGACGCAAAGGCGTTCTGCCAAAAGGCGCTGAAATATGACCTGGCGCTGGTCCCCGGTGACAGCTTCGGCTGCCCCGGCTACTTCCGCATGGCGTACTGCATCGAGACCGAAAAAGTCCGCCGCAGCTTTGCCGCGCTGGAGAAATTCGTGGCCGAGGAGTACGGCGTCACCAAACACTAAGGAGATTTTATGTCGATTCTACGCCGCATTTTTCCGTTTCTGCTGACAGCTGCGCTGCTGTGTGCCTGCGTGCAGATGCCCAACACCCCACAGGATGTGCTGCCCGCCCCGACGCCGCAGTCCACGGCAGCCCCCACCGCCACGCCGGAGACAAGCCCCACGCCGACGCCCGAGCCGACAGTGGCCCCCGCGATGGCGACGGCCACGAGCAACGCCACCAAGGACGCGCCGCAGATCAAGGACCCGACGACCTGGGACGACAACGCCGCCGAGACGCTGGCCGGGCTGAAAACGCAGTTTGCCGCCTACGGCCTGACGCTGGACGCGAAGGAGGGCTGCCCCTACCTGCTGGCGGTCAACAACGCAGGCGGCGTGGTCACGGTCTACGCCGTGGATTCTGCCACAAAAAAGTACGCTGTGCCGTTCATGGCGATGGTGTGCAGCGGCGGCATGGACACCCCCACCGGGTATTTTTCGACCCCGGTGGACTACAGCTGGCGGCTGCTGATGGGCCCGAGCTACGGCCAGTACGCGACCCGCATCTATGACAGCTACCTGTTCCACAGCGTGCCCTACTACAGCCAGCACAAGGACGATGTGGAGTACGACGAGTTCAACCTGCTGGGCACCCGCGCCAGTCTGGGCTGCATCCGGCTGGCCGTGGTGGACGTGAAGTGGATCTACGACAACTGCCCGCTGGGCACGCCGGTCATCATCTACAACGACGCCGACGACCCCGGCCCGATGGGAAAGCCCGGCACGATCTACACCGACCCCGCCGACACCGAGAAGCGCGGCTGGGACCCCACCGACCCCGACCCGGCCAACCCGTGGGACGATGCCTTTGAGAGCGGCACCGCCATCCGCAGCCAGGCCGCCTGGGACCAGTGGGAGACCGAGCGCGAAAATTGGATGAGCAGCCTGACGCCCACCGATTTGCAGGGTTGGAGCACCGATTCCAAGATCGCGGGGACGCGCGGTTGATTTTTGCGCCGTAGGGGCCGGGCATGCCCGGCCCGGAGGTTTTCCGTTAGCAGACGCCACATCAGCGCCCTGTCTACCCGACGGAGGGGTCAAGACCCCTCCCTACAAAGCACCCGTGAACGTCAGCCCGTAGGGAGCGGTCTTGACCGCTCCGCGGCACGTTTCGGAAAATGCCTGTCAATCAAAAAGCACCTGCCTTCGTGTAAAAGGCAGGTGCTTTTCTATTGCAATATCAGCTGAACATCACCACGTCCTGCGCGGGCTTTTCGCCCGGCTCGACGGAGATGGCAGTCAGGACAGGGCCGGTGGAATCGGGGGTCTGGCCCTTGTAGATGGGGTGGTACTTGACGTTGACCTTGGCCGTAATGTTGATCCAGCTGCGCTGCTCCAGCGACTTGTAATCGTCGTACTTGCAGGGCATGCCCACAAACTGGATGTCCTGCACGCAGCAGGTCATGGCAAAGCGTCCGGGCACAAACGCGCCCTTGCCGGCCTGGGGGGTCTGGCAGACCTGAGCCAGATATTTGACCGTCTTGCCGTCATATTTCTTCGGGTCGTCCATGCAGTCCATGTACCATATACCGAAGAACTCCTCGGGGATCTCAATGACCGGCGCGTCCACGTCGAAGGGCAGCGGGTCGGGGATGTCGTCATAGGCGACGCTGCCGTCCTTGAACTCGTAGGCGATGTCGCAGCGGCGGCTGGCCTGGCGCACCAGCTTGTGGATGAGCTGGCGGCTCTCGTCGTCGTTGACAGCCTCGGCGCGGTTGACGACCAGCAGCTCACTGCCGCGCAGCTTGTCCAGCAGCAGGCTGCGCATGGCGCTGTCGCCCGCGTAGGTCTTGATGGTCGTACCGTCGGCGGTGGCCAGGCTCTGGTAGATGAGCCAGTTGTCGGGCAGGGCGTCGTACAGCTCCTGAATGAGCCACATACCGTTGTACTCGATGATGACGCGGCCACAGCCGGACTTCTTTTCGAGCGCGGTCAGGTTCTCGGCGGTCAGCTCGCTCTTATCCTCGATTTGGGCAACGTGCACGCCGCCGAAGGCGAACTTGGACGGGTCGTACTCGATCTCGCCCTCCTCGCAGACCAGCAGCAGAGTCTTGTCGCCGGAGTCGAAGTTGGGGTCCTCCATCGTTTCCTGAATGAATTTCGTCTTGCCGCTCTCCAGCTGGCCGACGAAGAGATATACGGGGATTTGTTTAGGCATAGGGGACGTCCTTTCGGTTAGTAGCAGTCAAAGGCTTCTCCCCCGGGGGAGAAGCTGTCCGCGAAGCGGACTGATGAGGGGAGAGCTGATCGCGGCCTGTCATTCGTGGGCTGCTGCGGCAGGCTCGCCCCTCATCCGCCCTCGGTCGGGGCCTCGGGCACCTTCCCCCAAGGGGGAAGGCATTCTTATCAAACGTGGAACAATTCCGCGATCTCATGCTCCTTCAGCTGGGAGCCGATGACGCAGAGCTTGCCGGTGACGTCGGGGCCGCAGGGGCGGATCTCGTGCTCGCCAGGGACCATGTCGAACTCGTACCAGGTGTCGCCGCCGTCCACAATGCCCTTGGCGCGCAGGATCATGCCGTAAGCGCCCTCGTCCAGCGCGTGCAGGGCCTTGTCCAGATCCTCACGGCTGTATTTGTGGGCCGTCTCCTTGCCCCAGCTCGTGAACACCTCGTCGGCGTCGTGGTCGTGGTGGTGATGATGCCCGCAGGAGCAGACGCCGTGCTCGTCGTAGTGGTGCTCATGGTGATGCTCGTGCTCGTCCTCGTCGTCGTGGTGATGGCAGCAGTCGTGGTCGTGGTCATCGTCATCATGGTCGTGATGATGATGCTCGTGCTCGTCCTCATCGTCGTCCTCGTCGTGATGATGATGGCAGCAGCAGTCGTGGTCGTGCTCGTCCTCATCGTGGTCGTGATGGTGATGATGGTGGTGCTCGTGCTCATCCTCGTCGGCATGGGCCACGTTGGCGGCGCGGGCCTCGGTCAGCAGCTCGGCGACGAGGTCGCGCTTGCCGTCCATGACGGAGACGATCTGTGCGCCGGTCAGGACGGTCCAGTCGGTGGTGACGATGGTGGCGGTGGGGTTCTTCTCGGCCAGCAGGGCGACGGCGGCGGCGACCTTCTCCTCACTGGCGTTGCCGGTGCGGCTCAGGATGATGCAGGACGCATGGCTGACCTGGTCGTCATAGAACTCACCGAAGTTCTTCATATACATCTTGACCTTGTTCACGTCGGCGACGGTGACAAAGCTGTTCAGGATGACGGGCAGATCCTCGGCGACGCCCTCGACGGCGCGGGTCACGTCGGACAGCTTGCCGACGCCCGACGGCTCAATGAGGATGCGGTCCGGGTGGTAGGTCTCGACGACCTTCTTCAGTGCCTCGCGGAAATCACCGACCAGGCTGCAGCAGATGCAGCCGGAGTTCAGCTCATTGACCTGAATGCCGGCCTCGCGCATGAAGCCGCCGTCGATGCCGATCTCGCCGAATTCGTTCTCGATCAGGACGATCTGCTCACCGGCGAAGGCCTCCTTGATGAGCTTTTTGATAAGGGTGGTCTTGCCGGCGCCGAGGAAGCCGGAGAAAATGTCGATTTTGGTTTTCTTTTCAGCCATAGTTGGGTACCTCTATTCAAGATGTGTTCAGATGTTCAGTTGGTTGGCAATCTATTACACTAACTGCTAATACTATTATAACAAACACGTCAAGGGGTTTTGCGCCATTTTGCGCGGGAAATTTTGAATTTTTTGCAAAATTTATGGGATTTGGGCAGCACGGTAGGGGCCGGACACTGCGGGGTTGTGAGCGTGGGGCCACGGTTGAGCGGAGCGAAACCGGGGAGCGAACAATGTTTGCCCCCGCGGGGCAAACAACCGCACGAGCGGGCCAGCTTTGCTGGCTGGCGGCGCTCGTTGTGCGCCGCCAAGCGCCCGGCCCGGGGGTGTCCCGCGGGCTGGCGCTAATGGGACACTGCCTCGGAGGGGTCAAGACCCCTCCCTACGGGCTATCGTTCACGGGTGCTTTGTAGGGAGCGGTCTTGACCGCTCCGCCGGGTAGGCAGACGTTAGCGGGTCGGCCCGTAGGGGCGGCATACATGCCGCCATGCCCGCCCCCTACAAAGCACCGCATTTTTGTATGTGCCCCCGGGCGCAAACTCCACCTTTTTTATTATCTATTATCTATTTATTATTTGCAGCATTCGTGGTATGATATACCTAACCCCAATATCTATCACAAAAAGGAGCGATCCATTTTGACTACCAATGAAAAGATCGCCGCGCTGCGTGCCGCTGCCAAAGCGGCGGGCGCGGACGGCGTGCTCATCATGACCAGCGACCCCCATTGCAGCGAGTACCTGCCCGGTTATTATAACGCTCTGCCGTGGTTTTCCGGCTTCATCGGCGAGAACTCGACCCTCGTTGTGACTCAAGACCGCAGCGCCCTGTGGTGCGATGGTCGCTTCTACGTGCAGGCCGACAAGCAGCTGGCCGGCAGCGAGATTGAATGTATGCACGCCGGTTCCGCCGGGGTGCCCACCGTGGCGGAATACCTCGAGAACCACTTTGGCGCGGGTGACACCCTGCTGCTGGACGGCAGCTGCGTGCCCGCCACGATTGCCAAGGAGTACATCGACGCATTGGCCAAGAAGGGTGCCGCCCTCAAGAGTCAGGACGTGGCCAGCCCGATCTGGGACGCCACCGGCGAGCGCCCGGCCCTGCCCGACACCCCCTGTGAGCTGCTGACCCCGGCCCAGACCGGCGCGACTGCCGCGGACCGCATCGCCATGGTGCGCGCCGAGCTGCAGAAGGCCGGTGCCACCGCGCTGGCCGTGACCGGTCTGGACTGCGTGGGCTGGCTGCTGAACCTGCGCGCCCGCGACCTGCCCTGCACCCCGCTGGCCGTCGCCTACGCGCTGGTCACGATGGACGCCTGCACGCTGTTTATCGCGCCGGGCCGCCTGTCCGACGCCGACACCGCCACGCTGGCCGAGAGCGGCGTGACGCTGCGCGGCTACGAGGAAATTATCGACGCCGTCCACGCCCTGCCCGCCGACGAGGTGTTCCTGGTGGACGAGAAGGCCACCAACTACGCCCTGTACGAGGCCCTGACCACCCACAAGACCGTGGCCGGTGCCGACCCGATTTTTGCCCTGAAGGGCATCAAAAACGAGACTGAGCTGAAGAACCTCCGCGAGTGCCATATCCGCGACGGCGTCGCCGTGGTGCGGTTCCAGATGGATCTGGAAAAGGCGCTGGCCGAGGGTAAGCAGCTGACCGAGATCGACATCGACACGATGCTGCAGAAGCGCCGCGCCGAGATGCCCGGCTACTTTGAGGACAGCTTCTCCACGATTGCGGCCTACGGCGCCAACGCCGCCATGATGCACTACCACGCCGAGGGCGACGTGAACAGCGTCATCGAGCCGCGCGGCTTCCTGCTGGTGGACAACGGCGGCCAGTACGACTGCGGCACCACCGACATCACCCGCACCTACCCCGTCGGCCCGCTGACCGACAACGAGCGCCGCTATTACACCTGGGTGCTGCAGAGCCACATCGACATGGCCCGCGCGGTGTTCCTGGACTACTGCACCGGCTTTGCACTGGATACCTTTGCCCGCGGCCCGGTCTGGGCGCACAAGGTCAACTACCGCTGCGGCACCGGCCATGGCGTCGGCTTTATCTCCGGCGTGCACGAGGGCCCGCAGAGCCTGCGCCCGAACAACCCCGTGATTTTTAAGCCCGGCATGACCATCACCGACGAGCCGGGCATCTACGAGACCGACGAGGTCGGCATCCGCATTGAGAACGAGCTGGAGTGCATCGACCTGGGCGAGAACCAGTACGGCCACTGGCTGGGCTTTGCGCCTTTGACGCTGGTGCCCATCTCCACCGAGCCTGTCCTTGTGGACGAGCTGAGCCGCGACCAGATCAACTGGCTGAACGACTACCATGCCCACGTCTACGAGATGCTCAGCCCCCGCCTGAACGAGGACGAGAAGGTCTGGCTGAAGGAGAAGTGCGCGGCGATTGGCAGATAAACAGCTGACAGGCGTTTATCTTTTATATTCCTGTAGGGGCCGGACATGTCCGGCCCGCAACATAAACCGGAAAGCAGGTGCTTGCCGGTAAGCTGCGGGCCGGGCATGCCCGGCCCCTACGCATCAACAATGTTTTACCATGCAATAACGGCACACGTCCCCGGAACGGTCAAGACCGTTCCCTACAAAGCACCCGTGGACCCCGATCTGTAGGGAGGGGTCTTGACCCCTCCGCAGCTGCCGTTTGCCATTGTGAAGCGGTAGGGGCCGGACATGTCCGGCCCCTACAGAGCGGCATACTCAATGGCTATTTACTTCTCGCAGGCGGCGCTCGACTCCGTCGCCCCGCAGCCGTCGCAGTCACTCTCAAACAGGACGGCGTTCTTCGCCAGCTCGGGGTCAAGGCGCTGGGCGACCTGCATCATCAGGGCGCACTCCATCCGCTTGCGGAACACCTTGCAGCCGTACTCATAAGTGCCGTGGATGTCGCCGGTAGCGTGCAGGGCGTTGGCCGCGCAGCCGCCCGCGCAGTACAGGCGTGCCCAGCAATCCTTGCAGTCGGGGCGGGCATAGACGTTGCACAGCTTGAACTCGTCGCGCAGGGCGGTGTTGGTCACGCCGTCCCAGACGTTGCCCAGCTTGTACGCTGGGTCGCCGACAAACTGGTGGCAGGGGTACAGGTCGCCCCAGGGGGTCACGGCCATGTACTCGGTGCCGGAGCCGCAGCCCGAAATGCGCTTGTAGATGCAGGGGCCGTGCTTGAGGTCCAAAATATAATGATAGAACGTGATCGGCTTGCCGGCCTTCTGGCGGCGCAGCATGTCGTTGGCCAGCAGCTCATACTGGTCGAACAGCTTGGGCAGGTCCTCCTCGGTCAGGGCCTCGGGGGAGTCCGGCGGGGCGACAACCGGCTCCATGGACAGCTCGGTAAAGCCGAGGTCGTCGGCCATGTGGAACAGGTCCTTCGTAAAATCAACGTTGTGATGCGTAAACGTGCCGCGCATATAGTAGCCCTGGCCGCCGCGCGCCTTGACGAGCTTCTGGAACTTGGGCACGATGCGGTCATAGCTGCCGTTGCCCGCGAGGTCAACGCGGAAGCGGTCATTGACCTCCTTGCGGCCATCCAGCGACAAAACAACGTTGTGGCATTCTTTATTGCACCAGTCGATGACCTCGTCCGTGATGCCGATGCCGTTGGTCGTCATCGTGAAGCGGAAGTTTTTGTTGTACTTTTTCTCGATGCTGCGTGCATAGGCGACCAGCTGCTTGCAGACCTCAAAGTTCATCAGCGGTTCGCCGCCGAAGAAATCGACCTCGAGGTTGCGGCGGGTGCCGGAGTTTTCGATGAGGAAATCCAGCGCGCGCTTGCCGGTCTCGAAGCTCATGAGACCGGCCTCGCCGTGGAACTTGCCCTGCGCGGCGAAGCAGTAGCTGCAATTCAGGTTGCAGGTGTGGGCGACGTGCAGGCAGAGCGCCTTGACAACGTTGGAGCGGTTTTTGAAGTCAAAGGCGTGGTCGGCGTAGGCGTCGGGCGCAAACAGCTGGCCCGCGGCGGTCAGCTCGTCGATGTCGTCGAGCACGTCGCTGATGTCGGCGGCGGTCACATCGGCGCGGTCCGCGTACTTTTTGGCGAGGGCTGCAGCAGCCTGCTCCCGGTTGCTGCCTTGGTCGATCAGGGCGATGGCGTCATAGGCGACGTCATCCACCGCATGCACGCTGCCGCTGTAGACATCCAGCACAATGTTGTAACCGCTTAATTTGTATTGATGGATCATGGTTTTCTCCGTTTTGTTATGGTGCAATGCGGCGGACAGCCACGGGCGGATATGGAATCCGCCCCTACGGCATTCCCCTTGTAGGGGCGCATTCTATATGCGCCCGCCGCACCCTTTGTATCATAGAAAATGCCGGGCTGCCACACGGCATCCCGGCATCAAAGCCAGCAAAAATTACTTGTCGGTCTTCTCGCAAGGCTGGTTGGCAATGCCGCAGCTGGTCTTGCAGGCGCTCTGGCAGGAAGTCTGGCACTCACCGCAGCCGCCGTTCAGCAGGCTCTTAGCCATGTCGCGGGTCTCGAGAGTCTGGATGTGCTTCATAAAACAGTCACCCCTTTATACATTTTAGAATTATTATTATTGTACACGGAAATCCGGGGTTTGTCAATAGGGGCGGAGTGAAAACAACAGACAGCGGGAGGCCTGTCGGACCCCCTTTACAACAAAACCGCAATCTCCTCCGCCCTGCTGCCGCCCGTATGCTTCAGCGCGGTTCCGGCCTGCTCCAATGCACGGCAGGCCGTCACCAGCTCTGCCGTCACTTCCTCGCCCGGTGCCACCAGCGGCACGCCGGGGGGATAGGCCCAGAGATACTCCGCGGCGGTCTCCCCCACCGCATCCCGCATCCTTACGGCCCGCGCGGGGCGCAGCAGCGCCTCGGCAATCGTGCAGCGGGCCGCGCCGGGGGCGGGCAGAATATGCCGCGGGGCCGCGGGCGGGGCCGCCGTTTTGTCCCAGGCGTGCAGCACATCGGCCAGCCGTTCCAGCGCGTCGTCGTCGTCGCAGGGGCTGGTCATGGCCAGCACGTTCGGGCCGCAGACCATCTCGGGCTCAAAACCGTCGGCCCGCAGGTACGCCGCCCCCGCCGCGCCGATTTGCAGCAAAATTTTGCCGTTGTCATGCGCAAAAAAGTCAGAGTGCGCCGTCAGTGCGTCCGCGCCGCAGCACAGTATTTTTGTATTTTTCAGATCCCGCACCGCCGCGTCAAAGGCATCCAGCCGGGCGCGCCACGCGGCAAAGGCGGCCTCTCCCTCGTCGGCCAGCCAGCGGGTGCAGCCGTCCAGACTGACCATGAGCGGGTAGCTCGGCGAGCTCGTCTCGAACACGTCCAGCTGGCGCTCGACCTCGGCAGGGTCGGCCAGATCGCCGTTCAGCTGCAAAAACGCGGTCTGGGTCAGGCTGGGCAGCGTCTTGTGGGCGCTCTGCACGACCAGATCGGCCCCTGCGGCTACGGCCCCGCCGCGCCAGCCGTACCGGGCGGCAAAGGGCAGGTAGTGCGCACCGTGGGCCTCGTCCACCAGCAGCGGCACGCCGCGGGCGTGGCAGATTTCCGCGATAGTACGTATATCGCTCAAAACGCCCTCATAAGTCGGGCTGGTCAGGATCACGCAGCGGGCGTCGGACGCAGCGTCCAGCGCGGCGGCCACATCGGCGGGGCGCACACTGCCGTAGATGCCAAACTGCGGGTCCACGGGCGGCGTGAGCCAGCGGGCCGTCAGCTGCCCCAGCTCAATCGCGTGGTAGACAGCCTTGTGGCAGTTGCGCGCCGCAACGACCGTGCTGCCGAACGGTGCCAGTGCGCGGATGCCCGCCAGCAGGCCGACGGTGGACCCGCCGACGAGGTACCAGCACCGCCGCGCGCCGTACAGCGCCGCCGTGCGGGCCATGGCGTCGGCCAGAATGCCGTCCGCGTCGTGCAGGTCGTCCGCGCCGTCGATCTCGGTCAGGTCCCAGGCATAGCAGCCCAGCCCCGGTGCGGGCGGTACCCGCCGCTTATGCCCGGGCATGTGCAGCGGGTAACGCGCCGCGGAGATGGTTTCTAATTGTTGTTGCAGCGTTGATTTTGTCATATTTTTATACTTTTTATAAATAAGTGCAAGCTAAAAAGCCTCCCCTTTGAGGGGAGGTGCCCGCGGGGCGGAGGGGTGGGCGGGAGACACACACTTTACAGGTCTACACCCGGCCACCCCTCACCGCCTGCGGGCGGAGCTCCCCTCAAAGGGGAGCCTTTACGAAATCTCAATTTCCGCCTTACTGCCCGCCCGCGTTTTGGTCACGTGGATCTGTCTCGTCAGGCGGTCCTGCAGCGCCTCGACGTGGGAGATGACGCCGATGAGCTTATCGCCCCCCGCCAGCCCGGCCAGCGTGTCCACGGCCTTTTCCAGACTGTCGGAGTCCAGCGAGCCGAAGCCCTCGTCGATGAACAGCGTCTCGATGACGACGCCGCCCGCGTTCTGCTGGATCGTGTCGCTGATACCCAGTGCCAGGCTCAGCGCGGCCATGAAGCTCTCGCCGCCGGACAGGCTGCCCACGGGGCGGGTCTTGCCGGTGTAGGCGTCGAACACGTCGAGGTCCAGCGCGGTCTTGCCGCCGACGGCCTCGCTCTTGCGGCGCAGCAATCGGTACTGGCCGTCGGTCATGCGGGTGAAGCGCAGGTTCGCGGCCTCGACCACACCATCAAAATAGAACGCTTGTACGTACTGTTCAAACGGAAGTTTGATTTTTCCGGTCAAATTGCCGTTGATCGTTTTGGACAGATTGTCCCACATGGCGCGCTTCTCGCGGGCGGCGGCGCTCTCCCGCATCGTCTTTTGCAGCGCGTCGATGGCGGCGCGGTTCGTGTGCAGACGGTGCACGGCGGCGTCCCGGGCGGCCATGGCGGCAGCGCGGTCCCGGCGCAGGCGGGCCAGCGCGTCCTGCAGCTGGGTCAGTGCGTCGGGGTTGTCACGCTTGGGCATCGTCTCGCGCATCTGCTGCACGCGGGCGCTGGCGGCAGCGTGCCCGGCCTTGGCGTTGGCGGCGCGGCGGGTGGCCGCAAAGCGCTGCTTTTCCAGGTCTGCCAGCTGGCCGTTCAAAAGGTCGGCCTGCTTGGCCAGGCTGCGGGCGCGGTCCGTCTTTTGCTTCAGCTTCAGGTGGTCGGCCTGCAGGCCGCGCAGGCCCTCGGTCAGGCCGGTCTGCTGGGCGGTCAACGCAATTTTCAGCTCGTCGGGCGTCAGCTCGGCGGCGGGCTTGCCGGTGTAGCGGTCCCCGCGGCGCGCGAAAAATCCATCCGCGTCCCGCTGCAAAGCCGCCCGCAGCTCATGCGCGTGGGCGGCGGCATCACCGGCGGTGCGGCTGGCCGCGGCAGTGCTGCGGCGCTGGGCCGTCAGCGCCTTCTCCCGCTCCTCCAGCTGCTTTTCGGTGATGTGGTCCTTGGGCAGCGCGGCGATCTTCGGGTGCTTGGTGGAGCCGCAGACCGGGCACGGCTTGCCCTTTTGCAGGTCCTTGGCCAGCAGGCCCGCACGGTTGGCGTTTAATTGGCGCTGCATCGTGCTGTATTCTTCCTCGGCGCTGTCCAGTGCAGCCTGTGCGGCCACATACTCTGCCTGACGCGCGGCGGCGTCCTCGTCGGCCTTGTCGGCGTCCGCCAAATTTTGCAAGAGCTGCCTGCAGTCGGCGGAAAGCCCCTCGGCCAGCTCAATGCGGTGGTCGGTCTTGAGCAGGTCAGCCTCGGCCTGGCTCAGCGCGGCGCGGTCCGCCTCGTTTTTGGCAATATTTTCCTTCACATTCGCCGTGCGCTTTTCCAGATCGGTCATAATGAGGTCGGTCTGGTGCTCCACATCGGCGGCGCGCTGCTCCTCGGCCACCAGCCCGGCCAGCTGGCGGCGGCGGGCGGCGCGTTCCTCGGCAATTTTCAGGCCGGCGTCACCGCGGGCGATCTTCTCGTCCAGCTCGTTCATAACGCTGGTCTGTCGTTTTTCGTTGGCGTCGTCGGCCTCCAGCAGCAGCCTGCCCAGCTCGGCGGCAGCCCCTGCGGCAAACGGGTCGCGTTCGGTCTGCATTTCGGCCAGGTCGGCGGCGGTCTCCTCGTCGGCGCCGTCACCGATCAGCGTGCCGACGTGCATCAAAAGTACATCGTCCAGACGCTTACATTCTTCGTCGGCCTTACGGGCGTGCTCGACGGCAGCCTGACCCAGGCGCTGGTGGTCTGCGGTGTCAAAAATGCGGCGCAGGATGGCGGCGCGGTCCGCGGACGGCGCGTTGAGCAGCCGGGTAAAGTCGTTCTGCGCCAGCATCGAAACCTGGGCAAACTGTTTGGCGTCGATGCCCAGCAGCTTGACCACGGCGTCGGTCACAGCTGACGCACCGCTGACCGGCTCGTCCGGCTCACGGATCAGCTCGGCCTTGGCGGGCACCTTGACCATGCCGGTGCCGCGCTTGGCGGCGCGCTGCTGGTCGGGCCAGCGGCGCACGGTGTAGCTGCGCCCGCGGTGGGTAAAGGCCAGCTCGACGCTCGTCTCGGCGTCGGGGGCGGCAAAATCACTGCGCAGCATCGTTGTTTTTCTGTTCTCACCGGAGGTCTCGCCGTAGAGCGCAAACGTGATGGCGTCAAACAGGGCGGTCTTGCCCGCGCCGGTGTCGCCGCCGATCAGAAACAGTCCGCTGCCGCCGAACGCCGAGAAGTCCAGCTCGGTGCGGCCCGCGTAGGGGCCGAAGGCGGTCAGGATCAGCTTTTGGGGTTTCATTCGCTTTTTGACGCCTCCTCGCGCAATCTTTTCACAGCCACGGTCTCCTCCACTGTCAGGGGGCGTCCGTTCATCTTGGTGAAAAAGTCCTGGAACAGCTCGACAAAGGGCTTGCCGCGCACGGCCTGGGTCATATCCAGCGGGTGCGCGACCTCACCCTGGGGCAGGTAGTCGAGCCGCATGGCGTTGGGATAGGCGGCGCGCAGCTGCGCCATGGCGTCGGGCAGCGGCGTCGGGTCGGTCAGGGTCGCCCAGATGTAGTCCTCGGTGTCGGTTGGCCGGGCGGTCAGCCGGGCCAGCGGGCCGGTCAGGTGGCGCATGGCGCGGCGGGGCGTCAGCGGCAGCTGCTCGATTTTTTCCACGCCGCGCTTGCCGACCCGCACGAGGGTGACGGATTTCTGCATCCCGCACTCGTCCAGATGGTAGCAGAGCGGCGCACCCGCGTAGCGCACGGCGTCGATGCCGACGCGCTGGGCGCGGTGGATATGGCCGAGCGCCGCATAGCAGAAGCCCGCAAACCGCGCTGCATCGATGGAATCCACCGTGCCGACAGTCAGGGGCGCGGTCTCGCTGCCGGAGAGCTGCGGCGGGCAGACGCCGGAGACCACCATCTGGTGGGCGACGAGCACCCGGCGCGGGGCGGCGGGCTCACAGACGGCCAGCGCCGCGCCGACGGCGGAGTCGTAGTCGGTGATGTCGGCGTCGGGCAGGTAGTGGCGCACCGTGGCCGCCCGCACAAAGGGCAGCAGCGTGAACTCGATGGGGCCGTGGCGGTCATTGAGCACGACCTGCTTGGGGCAGCCGGTGAAACGCCCGGCAATGTGTACGTTTTGTTCGGCCAGCAGACTGCTGGCAAAGTCGAGCCGCTCGGCGCTGTCGTGGTTGCCGGAGACGGCCAGCACCGGGATGCGGCGTGCGGCCAGCTGGGTCAGGAACCAGTCCAGCAGCGTGCAGGCCGCGGCGGGCGGCACCGGCGTGTCGTAGATGTCGCCCGCGATGACGACGGCCTCGACGCCGTGTTTTTCACAGAGGGTCAGAATTTGTTCAAGGATGAACCGCTGATCCTCCAGCATATCAAACCCGTTGACCCGTTTGCCCAGGTGCAGGTCTGCAAGGTGCAGAAATTTCATGGTGTATCTCCAGATTTTGCTTTTACCGCGCTGTAGGGGGCGGCGTCCTCGACGCCCCGCGGGCCGATGCAAGCATCGGCCCCTACCGCTTTACCGCCACAGCTTCTCCCAGGTCGTGATGTCCAGCGTGGTGCCGGGCAGGACCTCCACGGGGGCTGTCTCGGCCTTGCGGAAGCGGCACTTTTTGGCAAAGCCCTCGGCCTTCAGGTCGCGTGCCCACACCCGCATATACAGGCGGCTGCGGCCATCGCCCTCGGCCAGCTTCTGCGCATAAGCCACGATGCTGCGGCCAATGCCCTGCCCGCGCGCCTTTTCCTTTAAGAAAAGGCGGCTCAGGCACATGGCGCCCGCGGGGCCAAGGTCGAGCGCGAAATAGCCCACCGGCTCGGTGCCGAGGTAAATTAAGAAGTAGTTGATGACGCCGCTGTGGATCTCGTCGTCGGTCAGGATGTCGCTCTGGTACTTATCGGCCAGTGCAGCGGCGACCTTGGGCGTCAGCTTGGTGTAATGCTGGACGAAAATCTCCTGCGCCAGCTCGGAAACCAGCTGCACATAGCGGGTCTTGGTTACTTGCTTGAAGGTTGGATTCATGGCTGCTCCTTTTTTAGAGAATAGATAATAAAATTGATGGTTCGCGTCGCTCAAAATTTTCTGCCGCCGTAGGGGCGCATTCTATATGCGCCCGCTGGTCGTCTGCCTGTTGACGGGCGGATATGGAATCCGCCCCTACGGATTTTGTTTTTATCTTTTATCTATTATCTTTTATTTTTTCCTATTCTATCGTCAAACTTGCCTTCGCCGGCATGCACGCGGCCCAGTCGCCCTCGTTTTTCAGGGTGCCGAAGCCCTCGCACAGGTGGTCGGGGCAGGGGCTGTCTACAAAGGCGATGCCGCCGTTTTCCACCCGCAGGTGGATCGTGTACAGGCCGGTGTCAATGTCATATTCGGCGTTTTTACGCAGATCAATGCGCTGCTCGACCTGCGGGTCGCCGTAGCGCAGCACCGCCGTGCGGCCCGTGCCGCCGTGATGGGCGGCCAGCCACAGCACCGCGGCCAGCGCCAGAATTACAGCGATAAACAGCAGATTTTTTCGTTTCTCGGTCATGGCTCTCTGTCAAATTCCAGTTCTTCGGTCAGGCCGTCATATCCGGCCACGGCGGCGGGGTACACGGTGCGCGCGGCGGCCAGGCCCGGCGCGGGGTCGGTCACGGCGGCGCTGTAGTGGGTCAGCCAGAGGCGGCGCACGTTGGCCGCGGCGGCCAGTGCGCCGGTCTCCCGGCAGGTGGCGTGGCCGTACAGCTCCGCCTTGGGCAGGTCGGCGTCGTCGGCGTAGGTCGCGTCCATGCAGAGCAGGTCGGCGTCCCGGGCGGCGGCCTCCAGCGCGGCGCAGGGGCGGGTGTCGGTGGCGTAGACCACCTTCAGCCCGCGGCGCGGCGCACCCAGCACCTGCTCCGGCGTGCAGCCGCCGACGGGCTCGCCCCTTTGCAGCGTTTTCCAGTAGGGCATCGGGATGCCCGCAGCCCGCGCCCTTGCGGGGTCGAACCGCCCGGCGCGGGGCAGCGCAAGCACATAGCCGCAGCAGGGTACGCGGTGGGTCAGCGGGAACGGGGTAATTTTCAGCGTGTCTATGTGGAATGGTTCCTCTGCAACCTGCCAGCGCACCGGGTACGCCTGCCCCTCGGCCAGCGCCGTGACGGCCTGTGCCACAGGCTCGATGCCCTTGGGGCCGTAGATCATCAGCGGCTCGGTGCGGTTCAGGCTGCCCAAGGTCTGCAAAAGACCGGGCAGGCCCAGAATATGGTCGCCGTGGTAGTGGGTCAGCAGCACCGCCGAAAGCCGATACGCGCTGACGCCGTACCGCCGCAGGCCGACCTGCGTGCCCTCGCCGCAGTCCAGCAGCACGCTGCGCCCGCCCACCGTGACCGCGGCGGCGGCCAGTGCGCGGTCCGGCAGGGGCTGCGTGCCGCCCGTGCCCAGCAGGGTTACTTTCAGCATGTATGCACCTCTTTTCCAATACTTCCCCATTATCAAGCGTATTATAGCACAAATCGGGCGGGCGGTAAAGGGGCGGGTTTGCGGTGGTCTCCCGTTTGTGGGATGCGACGGAAGCTTTGCCCTCATCAGCCGCCTGCGGGTGGCAGCTTCAGTCTACGCGCTAAGAGCCGCCGCAAAAAGCGGCGGTTGCGCTCCGACACGCGCCTGCGGGCGCAGCCCCAAGGGAGAAGCCAAAAAAAGTTGAAACACCCCGCCCGTTTTTGTCGTATAATCTTTATGAAAGGGGGCGACGCCCATGACAGAGCACGAGCTGGACACCCTGCTGCGGGACTACGGCGGCGCAGTGCGGTCCGTCTGCCGGGCCATTCTGCCCGGCCACCCGCAGGACGCCGAGGAGGCCGAGGCCGACACATTTTACAAGCTCTGGCGCGGGGCACACCTGCCCGCAGACGAGACCCATCGGCGGCGGCTGGTGGTGCAGGCGGCGCGGCAGTGCGCCATTGACCGCTACCGTGCGCTGCTGCGCCGGGGCGAGACGCTGCCGCTGGATGACCGCGACGACGCCGAACTGGCCGTTGCGCTGGAAAGCGAGCTGGAAACCCGCGAGCTGATGGCGCAGATCATGGCGCTGCCGCCGCCCGACGGGGAGCTTTTTCTGCGCAGGTACGTGTATGGCGAGACCGCGGCCCAGCTGGGCGTACATTTCAACATGCCTGCCGCAACGGTGCGCACCCGGCTGCACCGCGCACGGCTGGCACTGCAAAAGCTATTGAAGGAGGGCTGACCTATGACCGAACTGGAACGCTGGATGAACGACCACCCGCCGCTGGCAGACGCCCTGACGGCGGAGGAAACCGCGGCGCTGCGGGCAAAAGTGCTGGCCCGCCGCCCGAAGCCCCGGGTTTTGCGCGGCTGGCGGCTGGCAGCCGCGGCGGCAGCGCTCTGCTTAGTGGCCGCGGGCGCGGTGGTGCTGGGGCTTTTCCACCCCATGAGCGCCGCCAACGAGACGAACGCACTGGTGCAGAAATACGGCGAGGTGCTGGACGAACCGCTGACCGCCGAAATCAACGGCCACACGGTCAGTGTAAAGGCGCTGCTGCGCGGGCAGTACACATTACGGATATTGTACGATGTGGATAATGCGCGCGGAATGGAAGGCGATGATTTGGTGTGGGACACCGCGAATTTTACGCTGTACAAGCCCAAAGGCGCCAGCGAGCGGAAGTGGGACTACGGCGCAAGCAACGTCGATGTCGGGCCGATCAGCGGCTATGCCGTCGGCCCGTGGGATGGCCGTTATGAAGCAAGCGAGAACGACACGCTATCCTGCTTTGTGGATATACCTCTTTTGTACGAGAAAGGCAACAATCGAACACTGTATATCGGCGACCTGACAAACTATAGCGCCAAGGCAAGCGTAAAAATCACGCTGCCGGATGCGCCCCCAACACTGACAGTGGATGTGAAGAAAACCATCGCGCTGAAGGGTGGACACTGGTTCCATTATGATATGACCGACGAAGAAGCCGAGCAATATCCCGACGCAACGTTTGACATTCAAGAGGTTCGTATTGAACCGCTGGCGGTCAGCGTCATCGGCATGAATCACGGCAGTCTGCCGCTGGGCGATACCTCGCGATACGATGTGCAGTCCCGCGTAAAGCTGTTCCGCGCCGACGGCACCGAGTTGACCTACGGCTGGGACGGGGAATTTTACAAGGGTTCCTATGGCCGCGAGAACAAAAATTCCGGACAGATGACCTTGCGTGTTGACAGCTACGACATCCTCGACCCCGAGGCCGTGGCATGGGTCGAGATCGACGGGGAGAGGTTTGAGGTGGAATAAGTGGGAAAGGACGGTTACAGGAAACCACCGGGCTGGGCGTGCCCGGCCCCTACAGGGCAACCGCTGATGACCAATCCGTAGGGCGGGGTGCCCCCACCCCGCCGAGAGCGTGCGGCCATATGCCGTTCCCGGTTCGCCTCCGTAGGGGGGCGGCGTCCCCGACGCCCTGCGGCGGTTGCCCGGCAAATGACGCTTGCGGGAAATGCCCGGGCGGCATATATGCTGCCCCTACGAACCGGCGGATGATTTGCGGCATTCAGAGGCAAACGCGGAGGGGTCAAGACCCCTCCCTACAGGCCTCCAAAAGCCTTCCCCCTTGGGGGAAGGTGGCCCCGCAGGGCCGAATGAGGGGGAAACTGCCCGGCAGCAGCCGTTTGCTTATAACGTGCGGGCCGGGCGTGCCCGGCCCCTACGAACCGGCGGGGGCAAGCCCCCTCACAGAAACAAAAACCAAAAAAGCACCCGCATGGCACGAACCATGCGGGTGCTTACTTTTTATGTCAGTATCAGCCGAACATATTGATCAGGATACCAGCGGCAACGGCGGAGCCGATAACACCGGCAACGTTGGGGCCCATGGCGTGCATGAGCAGGTAGTTGCGGGGGTTGTACTCCTGGCCGACCTTCTGGGAAACACGGGCGGCCATGGGAACGGCGGAAACACCGGCGGAGCCGATGAGCGGGTTGATCTTGCCGTGGGTGACAACGCACATGACCTTGCCCAGGATAACACCGCCGGCAGTGCCGACACCGAAGGCGACGATGCCCAGAACGATGATCTCAACGGTCTGGATGTTCAGGAAGGTGGCGGCGTTGGTGGTGCAGCCGACGGAGAAGCCGAGGAAGATCGTGATGATGTTCATCAGCTCATTGCCGGCGGTCTTGGTGATACGCTCAACAACGCCGGACTCCTTCATCAGGTTGCCCATCATCAGGCAGCCGACCAGAATGGCGGCGTCAGGCAGGGTCAGGGCAACGATGATGGTGACGATGATGGGGAACAGGATCTTCTCGGTCTTGGAGACACGGCGGGGGGCCGTCATGACGATCTGACGCTCTTTTTCAGTGGTCAGGGCCTTCATGATGGGCGGCTGGATGACCGGCACCAGCGCCATATAGCAGTACGCGGCAACCGCGATGGAGCCCAGCAGGTGCGGGGCCAGCTTGGTGGTAACGTAGATGGCGGTGGGGCCGTCCGCGCCGCCGATGATGCCGATAGCGCCGGCCTCCTGGTTCGTAAAGCCCAGGATCTTAGCGCCGACGAAGGTGAAGAAGATGCCCAACTGTGCGGCAGCGCCCAGCAGCAGGCTGGACGGGCGGGCGATCAGCGGCTCAAAGTCGGTCATCGTGCCGATGCCGAGGAAAATCAGCGGCGGGTAGATGCCCAGCTTAACGCCTAAGTAGATATAGTCGACCATGCCGCCGGACGAGCCGAGCAGCGCCCAGTCGATGTGGTTGGTGGAGTTGATGAAGATGTCCATGTGGAAGATGCCGTCGAGGGGCAGGTTGGTCATCAGCATGCCGAAGCCGATGGGCAGCAGCAGCAGAGGCTCAAACTGCTTGACGATGGCCAGATACAGCAGCACGCAGGCCACTGCCAGCATGACGGCGTATTTCCAGCCGCCCTCGGTGAAGAAGATCTGTGCCCAGCCGGACTTTGCAAAAATCTCTGCAATATTGGTAAAAATAGCACCCATTTCCGTACCTCCTTACATAAAGGGCGTCGTGTGCTCACGCACACCGGCGTCGCCCCAGGCACCGCGGCGGGAACCGGCGGCAGGCTTGGAAACGCGCTTGATGCCGCGAATGACGGCATTGCCGCCGCACACAGAGGCCACGGCAGCGGAGATCGCGGCGATGATCTCGCCGGGGATGGAGCCGTTGTCAGCCTTGGCCGCAGGGGCGGCGGGCTTGGCAGCAGGGGCAGGAGCAGCCTTGGCCGCAGGGGCCTTCGGCGCGGCAGGCTTGCCGTTCTTCTTATTGTTGATGTTGTCGAAGATCTTGCCTTCCAGCGTGATGATGAGGCACAGGGCCACCAGCATCGCGAAAACCAGTGTGATGCTGGTCAGCACAACGGTACCGTCACTGGCTTCAAGGGCAAGAAGAGCTAGGTTGGGCATGGATGATCCTCCTTTGAATGGTAGCAGCCCCCGATAAAGGGCTATTTGATGATATTATAGCACAAAGAAAATTTTTTGGGTAGATTTTTTTACAAAAAAATGAATAAATTTAGGGAAATGTACAGATGGTGCATGTAGGGGGCGGTAGGTTTCGGCGGGGTGAGGGCACCCCGCCCTACGCACGGGTTTTACGTGGGGTCGTAGGGCGGCCAGCCCTCTGGCCGCCGTGGCCGTTTGCGGCGGTGGGAGGGTGCCCGGGAGGGATGAATCCCTCCCCTACGGATTGAATCGTAAAAAGGATATGGCGGTAAGCTGCGGGCCGGGCATGCCCGGTCCCTACAGGATGCACAATTTTCCAGCGGTATTTTCGGCTGGTTGTACAGCATTTTCTACAAATATGAATAAAATATGTCCCCACCCTCTTGACTAGGCCGCAACTCTGTGATAGCATAAGCGCAATGAAAGAACGGCAAAGGCGCCGGACAGTGTGATTCTGTCCGGCGCCTTTCTGTTTTGCAAAGTAAGAGAGGGGTTCTGTTCTATGTACAATTCCGCAGACGTTACATGGACACTGGTTGGAGCGTTTCTGGTGTTCTTCATGCAAGCGGGCTTTGCCTTGTGCGAGGCTGGCCTGACCCGTGCAAAAAATACCGGCAATATTCTGATGAAGAATATGATGGACTTTTGTATCGGTACGCCGTGCTACTGGCTCGTCGGCTTCGGCATCATGTTTGCCGGTTCCGGTGCGCTCATCGGCGGATTTGATCCGTTCATCCGCGGCAGCTATGACTTCGGCACGCTGCCGGTCTGGGTCTACGCGGTGTTCCAGACTGTGTTCTGCGCCACTGCCGCGACCATCGTCTCCGGCTCGATGGCCGAGCGCACGAAGTTCAGCGCCTACTGCTGCTACTCCGCCGCCATCAGCCTGATCGTCTACCCCATCTCCGGCCACTGGATCTGGGGCGGCGGCTGGCTGGCACAGCTCGGCTTCCATGATTTTGCCGGCTCCACCGCAGTTCACTTCGTCGGCGGCGTCACGGCCTGCCTGGGCGCCTGGATGCTCGGCCCCCGCATCGGCAAATACAACAAGGCCGGTAAGGCCCGCGCTATCCCCGGCCACAACCTGACCGCGATGGCTCTGGGCGTTTTCATCCTGTGGTTCTGCTGGTTCGGCTTCAACGGCGGCTCCACCGTCAGCATGACCGGCGATGACACGATGGTTTCCGCAGGTCTGATCTGCTTCAACACCAACCTGGCCGCCGCGCTGGCTACCGTTGCGGCGCTGATCGTCTCCTGGGTGCGCTACGGCAAGCCTGATGTCTCCCTGACCTTCAACGGTGCGCTGGCCGGTCTGGTCGCCATCACCGCGGGCTGCGACGTCGTTGACCCGTTCGGCGCGGCCATCATCGGCATCGTCGCCGGTGTGCTCTGCATCTTCTCGGTTGAGTTCTTCGACAACGTTGCCAAGATCGATGACCCCGTCGGCGCTGTCTCGGTGCACTGCATGAACGGTGCGTGGGGCACCATCGCCGTCGGCCTGTTTGCCACCGAGGGCGGCCTGTTCTACGGCGGCGGCTTTGCCAAGCTGGGCATCCAGCTGCTGGGCATTGTCAGCGTGGCGGCCTGGGTGCTGGCCACGATGTTCATCATCTTCACGGTCATCAAAAAGACCATCGGCCTGCGCGTCTCCGAGAAGGAGGAGATCGACGGCCTGGATTACCACGAGCACGGCCTGGCCAGCGCCTATGCAGGCTTCGCCATCAATGATCCGACCTACGCCGAGCTGGACGTGAACGAGAACACCGATCTGGGCGAGGACGACATCACCAAGGCCAGCCCCGAGAAGGTCGCCGCCGCGGTCAAGGTCGTCAAGGACGCCCCACTGCCCGCCGAGCTGGATTCCGGCATGCACAAGGTTTCCATCATCGTGCAGCTGGCCAAGTTTGAGACCCTGAAGAAGGCGCTGAACGACATTGGCGTTACCGGCATGACCGTGACCCAGGTCATGGGCTGCGGCCTGCAGAAGGGCAGCGGCGAGAAGTACCGCGGCGCCGAGGTTGACGCCACGCTCCTGCCGAAGGTCAAGGTCGAGGTCGTCGTGAGCAAGATACCCGTGGATAAGATCATCGACACGGCCACGAAGGCCCTGTACACCGGCCACATCGGCGACGGCAAGATCTTTGTCTACAATGTGGCAAAGGTCGTGAAGGTCCGCACCGGCGAACAGGATTACGCCGCGCTGCAGGACGTAGAGTAAACATCTCCCTATTATAATAAGGTATAAAGGTCAGTAAGCCAGCCCCTTCCGAAGTGGGATTCGGAAGGGGCTGGCTGTTTTGTGGGTAGGAGCGCGGCAGCGGGAGGTGGACGGCGGGGGATGAATTTTCTCTCTGCGGGCGGAACATTGACGGGATTTGGCGTGAAGCGGCGGAGGGGTCAACGCTTGGCGGCGCACAACGAGCGCCGCCAGTTTGCTTCGCAAACACGCTCGTGCG
>ERZ831773.723-NODE-723-length-41512-cov-26.079504_pt1 | contig 41512 bp, 39 predicted proteins | sample MGYA00519696_ERZ831773 | MGnify/ENA primary metagenome ERZ831773 (study PRJEB31850, sample SAMEA3708720) | human gut metagenome | biome: human gut; feature: human-associated habitat; material: faeces | place: China | collected 2014 ...
ATCTACGCCAATGCCCGTGTGGCTGCTGAGCGTGGCGGCACCACCATCTGCTGCACCCGTTACGGCAACGTCATGTGCAGCCGTGGCTCTGTCATCCCTCTGTTCATCGACCAGATCAAGGCTGGCAATCCCATCACCATCACCGATCCCAACATGACCCGCTTCCTGATGAATCTGGACGAGGCTGTGGATCTGGTTATGTTCGCCTTCCAGCACGCCAATCCCGGCGACCTGTTCATCCAGAAGGCGGATGCCTCTACCATCGGCGATCTGGCTAAGGCTGTCCAGCAACTCTTCGGCGATACCGGCACCAACATCATCGGAACTCGTCACGGCGAGAAGCTGTTCGAGACCCTGATGACCCGTGAGGAACGTCTGCGCAGTGAGGATATGGGTCATTATTTCCGTGTTGCTGCTGATAACCGTGACCTGAACTACGACAAGTTCGTGGTCAAGGGCGAGGTACATACCATGGCTGACGAATCCTACACCAGCCACAATACCACTCGTCTGGATGTAGAGGGCACTGTGAAGAAGATCCTGACCACCGAGTATGTCCAGAATGAGCTGAAGGGCATCCCGAATGTCTAAAGAAAAGCTGCTGCTGGTTGGCGCGGGCGGCTTCGGGCGTATGGTAGCGGAGCGGACGATGCTCCAGTATGACTGCGCTTTTGTGGACGATGGACAACCTGTGGGCGTTGAGATCTGTGGCATTTCGGTGGTTGGCGGTCTTGCCGATCTGCCGGAGCTGCGAAAGGAATATAGCTTGCTGGTGGTGGGTGTCGGCAGCAATCGGTTCCGGGCACAGGTGTATGAGAAGGCGAAAGCCCTTGGCTATGCGTTCCCTAACATCATTGCCCCCAGCGCCTACATCAGTCCATACGCTAAGTTGAGATGCGGTTGTGTGGTATTGCAAAATGCCTGTGTCCAGAACGGTGCGTCCGTTGGCGACGGTGTTCTGCTGAATGCCGGAACAGAGGTTCACTGTGATGCAACGGTAGGGGACTACGCTCTTATCTACACCAACAGCGTAGTTCGCACAGGCGCAACGGTGGGGAGCTTTGCCCGCATCGGCAGCAACTGCACCATCTGCAATAACGCAACTGTGCTGGATGACGCAGATATTCCGGACTGCACCGCAGTACATTAAAGAGGTGAAAGGATGAACATTCTAGTCACTGGTGCAAAGGGCATGGTGGGAACTGCCTTGTGCAACAACCTGAAAAGCATCCGGGATGGGAAGAATAAGACCCGCCCGGCATTGAATATTGAAGAAATCTACGAGTATGATCTGGATTCCACCCCGGCGCAACTGGACGAGTACTGCCAGAAAGCAGACTTTGTGTTCAATCTGGCAGGCGTGAATCGCCCGGAAAACCCGGAAGACTTCATGAAGGGCAACTTCGGTTTTGCTTCTGATCTGCTGAACTGCCTAAAAAAGCACAACAATAAGGCAACCATCATGCTGTCTTCTTCAATTCAAGCCACGCTGGCTGGTCGCTTCGGCAACAGCGAGTACGGACGCAGCAAAAAAGCTGGCGAGGAACTGTTCTTCCAGTATGCTCAGGAGACCGGGGCAAAGGTGGCCGTCTACCGCTTCGTGAATCTGATGGGACATAGCCGCCCCAAGTACAACAGTGCCGTCAGTACCTTCTGCTGGGCAGTCGCCAATGACGAGCCCTTTACCGTCAACGACCGCAGTACCGAGTTGGAACTGCTGTACATCGACGACCTTGTAGAAGGGATGTTCGACCTGCTGGAAGGCAAGGAGCAGCACTGTGAATTTGACGGGGTAGAGACTGTTCTGAAAGCAGACGGTCGCTACTGCTGTGTTCCCGTGACCCACAAGGTCACGCTGGGCGAGATCGTTGACCTGTTGCAGGAGTTCAAGGCACAGCCCACCACCCTGATGATGCCGAAAATGCCGGACGGCTCTTTTGCCAAGAAGCTGTACTCCCTGTATCTGACCTATCTGCCCGCCGACAAGTTTAAGTACTCCCTCAAGATGAATGTGGATAACCGCGGTTCTTTCACGGAACTGGTGCATACCGCCGACTGCGGTCAGGTGTCCATCAATATCAGCCGTCCGGGCATCACAAAAGGACAGCACTGGCACAACTCCAAGTGGGAGCTGTTCATTGTGGTGGCTGGTCACGGACTGATTCAGGAGCGGAACATCAACACCGGCGAAACGGTAGAGTTTGAAGTTTCCGGTGACAAGATCGAGGCCGTCCACATGATTCCCGGCTGGACCCACAACATCATCAACCTGTCGGAAACGGAAAATCTGGTGACGGTGATGACCTGCAACGAGATTTTCAACCCGAACCACCCGGACACCTTCTTCGAGCCGGTGTAAGAGAAGAATACTGGTTGTCGATAGGAGGATTATATGGAACACAATTTTAAATGGAAAAATGATGGGCGCACCAAGGTCATGATTGGCTGCGGCACCCGTCCGGAGATTATCCGACTGGCTGCGGTTATCAAGCGTTGTCGGGAATACTTTGACTGCTGCGTGGTCTACTACAATCAGAACTGGGACAGAAACCTTTCCACTGTGTTCTGGGAGGATTTCGAGCTAAAAAATACCTTCGGGGAGTATGGCCCGGATATTCTGGTTCCGGTAGTTGGCAAGAATCTGGGCGTGACCTGCGGCAATATTCTGGGACGCAGCTATGAGCTTCTGTCCGAATTGCAGCCGGAGGGTTATCTGGTGCTGGGCGATACCAACTCCTGCCTGTCTGCCATCAGCGCAAAGCGGCTGCACATCCCGCTGTTTCACATGGAGGCCGGCAACCGTTGCAAGGATGAGTGCCTGCCGGAGGAGACGAACCGCCGTATCGTGGACGTGATCTCTGACGTGAACCTGTGCTACTCCGAGTTTGCCCGGAAGTATCTGGCAGATACCGGTTTGCCCAAGGAGCGCACCTATCAGACCGGTTCTCCCATGGCAGAGGTGCTGCACATGAATCTGGAGAAGATCCAGAAAAGCGATGTTCTGGAACGGATGGGGCTGGAAAAGGATAAGTATATTCTGCTATCTGCCCACCGTGAGGAGAACATCGACTCTGAAAAGAACTTCCTGAGTCTGTTCACCGCAATCAACGCACTGGCAGAAAAGTACGATATGCCCATCCTGTATTCCTGCCATCCCCGCAGTAAACACCGTCTGGAAAAGAGCGGCTTCAAACTGGATCCTCGTGTCCGTGTCAATGAACCGCTGGGCTTCAACGACTACAACAAGCTGCAAATGAACGCTCTGGCAATCGTCTCCGACTCCGGCACCCTGCCCGAGGAGTCTAGCTTCTACCTGTCCATCGGTCATCCCATTGCCGCTGTGTGCATCCGCACCTCCACCGAGCGTCCCGAGGCACTGGAGGCCGGTGACTTCATTCTGGCTGGCATTACAACCCGGGAGCTGCTCAACGCCACCGATATGGCAATCGAGATGAAGCAGAAGGGTGTCCTGGGCAAGCCCTGCCCCGACTATGTGGATGAAACCGTGTCCATGAAGGTGGTTCGCATCATTCAAGGGTACGTGAACGTGGTCAATAAGATGGTGTGGAGAAAATACTGATTCTCTACAGCAGCCATGTGTTCCGCCACATGGCTGTGCTGCTCAGATATGCTACCTCTCCGTGGTGAGCAGCAGGCAACGGGATCCACTCCCGGCTAAAACATAAAGTTACTTAATCTTAATAGCAGGAAACAGAAATTAATTTTGGTTAAAGTATAGGTGCATTTTAACTATTCATACTTTGGATGAAAGAGCGAAACCTTAAAAATGTTCAAAGGGAGGCGATGTGTTGTTTTTGACCAGAGAGCAAATAATGCAAAAGACAAAGGCAATCATTGCTGATGATGTTGATAATGATGTTTTGTTTGTGGTTGCACATAAGGGAATCGGAAAAACTCAAATATTGAATGAAGTCTATGGAACATCAAAACACAATGCTGAATGTATTGCAGTGGATGGAAACAGGATAAAAATGTGTTGTTCTCCTATAAAAAGATGTTTTATTGAAGGAATATTTGAGTATATTTCAAGGAATAACTCCTTAGCAGTAAGGTCAAAATTATGTGAAATAATGGGCAGGTTTGACCATACAAGTGCAATGATGTTCAAAAATGAAATGATTTTTGTGCTTAGGAGGAAAATTCATCCGGAATTATTAACACCTATATTGAGTGCTTTTACGCTTAGGGAGCTTAAGGAAATATATTATAAAATCGCAAAAAATATGCCACTGGTGATAGTTTCCGCTGCAATGCAGTTAGAAGAGGAAGAAATAAAGTATTTGTCTTTTGTACAAAATGAATCTCCAACTTTTGTCGAATCAAAGGTCACGTTTATAATTGGCATAAGAGCCACTCCGGGTAATATGTCAATAATGGACCGTATTATCAAAAATAAAGCAAGTGGGATATGGATTTTGCCGATGCTTCCAACAATCGAGAGTAAATCTCTAATTGCTAATCCAAAGTCCATTGCATCTATTTATATTGAGGGTATTGGTGTTGTTGATAATATGCAATACCTGCGGCAAAAAATGCTGACCGATATTATATATTTTGAAACGTATGATATCGTGAGCCATATTTTGGAGGAAAAGCTCAATCCATATTGTGTTTTTTTGTTGGCAAAACAGGAAATTTCGCTGGAGAGCTTTGAATATATAAGAGCAACAGTGAGCGAACTCTACAAAGAACGGGCTCCGGGTTATAATAATGCGATTGCTCTTCAAAACGATGGAAAAATATTATGGGTAGATGCGATATCATACTATTTGGCTATTCAAAAAGGATTAGATAAAGCAATCGAGGAAACGCAAAATTTCTTCATGAAAATTATAAAAGCTATTCTCCAACCAAATCAGAATTACTTGTGCGAAAAAAGTAACAAAAATTTGGCACTGAATTTCCTACATGAGGCCGAGAAAATAGAAAACAATGCTTTGGCGGGGGGATTTGCAAAATACTATGCCGACTTTGCTAGATTAACAAGGTCATTTATCTCGACTGAAAGTGGAAAAATATCCCGGTATAAAGAAATTCATAAGAAGTTAGAAATACTTGACCGTATCGTAATAGAGTATGGCGATGATAGTATTGACTGTGTTGAGTATATGTATGACAATACACAGATATGCTATATTCTGGATTATGGGTTGAAAGTGATTGGAAGCTATATCTGTAATCTTAACAATAGCAATTCCATATCGGATGCGTCCCAAAAACGTATTAAACAATATCTGAGGAGATGTGCGCTTGAAGCATATAAGTGGCATGATCTTACTTTAATAAATGAAATAGTTAAAACTGAAAGCATGATGAGAGAAAAAAATCTCATAATCCATTTTGATTTTGATGAGTTGACAGAAAATGTTGAAACGCGAGATGTATATGAGTATTTCTTATCGATACTGAAAGAAAAAAATCTTAAAATAGGAGATGTGATTGTGCCTAAAAAGACAATATTTCTATCGTATGCGCATGCTGACGAAGAGGATGCTAATCGGCTTGACAAATGCTTGCAAAATTTTGGCTATGACGTAAAAAGAGATGTACGTGATGTAAAACATTGGGGGGATTTGCGAGCATTTATGCGATCGATTCGAAAAGAAGATTATGTTGTTTTGCTGGTTTCTGATACATACCTTCGACGAGATAATTGCATGTATGAAGTTATGCAGCTCCTTAAAGATGAGTCATATCAGCAAAGGTCCTTTCCTGTTGTAATAGATTTCTCGAAAGAAGAAAAAGAAAAGCGCTCTAAAGCTGGTAGAGCGCAGTCGATGTTTGATTTGAGCTACTCTCCTGAAATAACACTTTTTTGGCAAGAACGGAAAGATGCATTTGGAAAAGAAATTCAGAAAATTCAAATGGAATATCGATGTGAGGCTACTAAAAAATACGGCGAACTTTGCAATATCACACAGAGCGTGGGCGAATTTATGAACAGTTTCTTTCAAAACGAGTTGTTAGAGGTTGTAGACGATAATAGAGAAAACTATCCGTTAATTGCAGAAGCCGTTGATGCGAGAATACAAGGTATGTGATATCGATTTGCAATAAAATAGCTTAAGTTAATATAGTGGCTCTAAAGAATATAGGTATATACGCTTTACATGATACCTTGGCTTCGACTACTGCTAAGGATGACGGAAAACAGGTTGTTTATGATTGTAGCCATGCATCAACATGGCTACGCCATCCTAATATGCTGCCTCTACGTGGCGGATGGCAGGCAACGAGATTCTCTCTCGGCTAAAGCATGTATTCGTCAAATCACTCTTTGGATGAGGAAAAACTATAATGGGAAAGTATTTTGGAACGGATGGCTTCCGTGGAGAAGCTGGTATTGATCTGACTGCTGACCATGCCTACAAGGTTGGTCGTTTTCTGGGCTGGTATTACAACGCACTGCGTGAGCGCAACGGCAACAACGAGCCTGCCCGTATCGTCATTGGCAAGGATACCCGCCGCAGCTCTTATATGTTTGAGTATAGTCTGGTGGCTGGCCTGACCGCTTCCGGCGCAGATGCCTACCTGTTGCACGTCACCACAACCCCTTCTGTTGCCTACATCGCCCGTGTGGATGATTTCGACTGCGGAATCATGATCTCTGCCAGCCATAACCCGTACTACGATAACGGCATCAAGCTGATCGACTGCTACGGCGAAAAGATGCCCGAAGAAATCTTGCTGTTAGTTGAGGATTACATTGACGGCAAGCTCCATGTGTTTGATAAGGACTGGCCGGAGCTGCCTTTCGCTCACCGTGAGCATATCGGCTGCACTGTGGACTATTTTTCTGGCCGCAACCGCTACATGGGCTACCTGATCAGCCTCGGTATCTACTCTTTCAAGGGCGTGAAGGTTGGTCTGGACTGCGCCAACGGTAGTTCTTGGAACATCGCTAAGTCTGTGTTCGATGCACTGGGAGCCGACACCTACGTCATCAATGCACAGCCCAACGGCACCAACATCAACAACAATGCCGGCTCTACCCATATCGAGGGTCTGCAGAAGTTCGTGGTAGAGAAGGGTCTGGATATTGGTTTCGCCTACGACGGCGATGCCGATCGTTGCCTGTGTGTGGATGAGAAGGGTAACGTGATCACTGGCGACCATATTCTGTACATCTACGGCTGCTACATGAAGGAGCGTGGCAAGCTGCTGACCAACACTGTGGTCACCACGGTCATGTCCAACTTTGGTCTGTACAAGGCGTTCGACGAGCAGGGCATCGGCTATGCAAAGACCGCTGTGGGCGACAAGTATGTCTATGAGTACATGGCTAAGAACGGTTGCCGTATCGGCGGTGAGCAGAGCGGTCATATCATTTTCAGCAAGTACGCCAGTACCGGTGACGGCATCCTGACCAGTCTGAAAATGATGGAAGTCATGCTGGCGAAGAAGATGCCTATGAGCAAGCTGGCTGAGCCTCTGAAAATCTATCCGCAGGTTCTGGAGAATGTCCGTGTGACCGACAAGAAAGCCGCACAGGATGACGAAGCGGTGCAGGCAGCCGTCAAGGCTGTGGCAGAAGCACTGGGCGATACCGGCCGTATTCTGGTGCGCGAGTCCGGCACCGAGCCTGTCGTGCGCGTAATGGTGGAAGCACCTGACCACGATACCTGCCAGAAGTATGTGTTTCAGGTTGTGGAGACTATCAAGAGCAGAGGCTACATAGTCTAATTCACAGAGCATCTCGGTAGAGTTCTGGCTTTCGGAACAGGTTGCTTAATCATCATCTTCCGCACCATCCCACCCTATAAAAATCTCCTCAGCATCTTCCAGTCTTGACCAATCGAGGTATTGCCCGCATCGATGGCAGTACCCTTGGTATTCTCGCTCTATGCAGACATCACACCTTGGACAGACGGAGAAAATGTTTTCATCTCGATAGATGCGTACTGCGCTTACAGCTTTGGGTAAGGCTTTTGATGAGCAGGGCATCGGCTACGCCAAGACTGCAGTGGGTGACAAGTACGTCTATGAGTACATGGCAAAGAACGGCTGCCGTATTGGCGGTGAGCAGAGCGGTCATATCATCTTCTCTAAGTACGCCAGCACGGGTGATGGTATCCTGACCAGTCTGAAAATGATGGAAGTCATGCTGGCAAAGAAGGTTCCCATGAGCAAGCTGGCTGAGCCGCTGAAGATTTACCCGCAGGTTCTGGAGAATGTCCGTGTGACTGATAAAAAGACCGCGCAGAACGACCCGGCGGTGCAGAAGGCAATCGAGGCTGTAGCCGAAGCGCTGGGTGACACTGGTCGTATTCTGGTGCGCGTGATGGTGGAGGCTCCTGACCATGACACCTGCCAGAAGTATGTGTCTCAGGTCGTGGAGACTATCAAGAGCAGAGGCTACGGAGTTTGAGAGAGCTGCTGAGGCAGATCCACTATGCCACATCCGCAAACCTATCAGTTTCGGAGATCGTTCTTCTGGCACTACTGGGTACGATTGCGTGGCACAACCGCAAAGATGAACAATGGTTTCCGCCCACATACTGCATCTTCCTGATTCTCTATATCACCCTGTTACGCCGGGCACCGGGGTATAACGAGAGCATCCGACTCAGACTGAAGCTGTGGCCGAATGCGGGTGTATGGGCAGGCAACCTGCTAAATCTGCTTCTCTATGTACCATATGGAGCAACAAGCTGGCAGTGGAAACAGGAAGGCAAGAAGATAGTTGCTATTGGCTTTGCCTTGTTTGTGTTCTGTGAAGTACTTCAATATCTGACCGGGCGCGGAATGGCTGATGTGAATGACGTGTTGTTCAACACGCTGGGGGCGGCTGTGGGAGTATGGCTGGCAAGGAGGATAGCTTAGTAGTCGCTATCGCCGTCCTCCTCGTCATCTTCATCATCCTCTGTGCTATTCCATCCGATGTATTCTTCCTCGGCTTCATCGTATTTTGACCATTCGAGATGCTGCCCACAATGATTGCAATAAAGCTGGTATTCATATTCCATTGCATTATCGCACCGTGGACATACAGCGTACATATTTCTGTCTCTGTAGATACGGACCTTGGTCACAGGCTTCGGAATGCGGAATGTATGAGCGAGCAGTAGGTCAATAATGATTCGATGCTGTGGACGAATAGGATAATCCAATTCAATCTCGTCCTCAATACCAATCATCCTCATCGAAAAGGTCGATGTCGGAGTTATCGGCAGCCGACTTGTTGGTGTCTGTGTTCATTTTAAATCACCTCTATGAGTAAGCATAAAGGCAAAAGTGGAACACCGCGATGTATATTTGTAGGATATTAGGGGAAGAGCTTGAAAACGATGATCTGAAAGTATAATATTGAGCTGTGAGGAATGATATCTCACAGCTTTGCCGCTCGAAACTTTGCACACCTCTACGCGGTGAACGGTAGGCAACACAAGTGATTGTGGCTAAGAATGCAAAATCCTATGTGTCTTAATAGGGGACAGAAAAACATGAAACAAGAACTGCTAGGACTTATTGAAAAAAAGGATTTGATACGTGCTTTAGCACGTGAAGATAGTGGCAATGGTCTTATACCGATTTCATTTAAGATATATGATGTGCCTGAATTCGTTGAGTGGAAAGAAAAAATCCGAGCAGAACTTGTTAATATACCGAATCAAAATGATACTGTAGCACAAGCCATTGATGTAATAGATAGAAGTTTTAATGGGTGGCGTGACGAGCAATCCTTTGATTTGCTATGTGGGAAATTGCTTGCCATAAAAAGTTCAATAGATACCTATTATAACGGAGGAGTGTATAGTATGCCTGCAAACGCTAACAATACTGTTTTTATTGTCCATGGACACGATACAAGTAGACGAAATGAAGTAGAGCTTTTTATGAGACGTATTGGTCTCGAACCGATTATTCTATGTAATCAACCAAACGGGGGCCTTACAATCATAGAGAAAATTGAAGAAAATTCAGACGTGGCGTTTGCGCTTGTACTGTATACTGGCTGTGATGAAGGTAGACTCAAAGGTACAACTGATCTAAAATTGCGGGCGAGACAAAATGTTGTTTTTGAACATGGATTTTTAATCAACAAACTTGGACGAAAAAGAGTAGTAGCTCTTGTTGATGATGGGGTGGAAACTCCAGGTGATCTGTCCGGAGTTGTATATATTCATTTTAGTGACACGGATTGGAAAAACCAGGTGATGAGAGAAATAAATAGTTGCGGCATTCCAATCGATCCGTTTAATGCTTAATTGCTGTATTAGTATAGAGCTATACTGACCACAATACATAAATGCGGAGGTATTATCTCATGCCCAGAACTAAAGGAAGCAAGAATCACGCCAAGACCGATTTCGATGCACAGCTGGAAAAGCTGCAGAAGGACAAGGCTCTCTTGGAGGAGGGCATCGCCAAGACTGTCGTCCAGATCGAAGAGTTGAAAACCGACATCAAGTCTCTGCGTGAAAGTCTAAAGCCGCAGAAGGCGGAGATCAAGCAGACCGAAAAAAAAATCGCAAAGCTGGAGGCCAAGAAGGCAGCCGCAGAAGCGAAGGCAGCCGAAGCGGCTAAGAAGGTTGAGGCTGAAGCTGTGCTGAAAAAGCTGCTGGCATCCGGTATGACGGCGGATGAGATTCTCGAAAAGCTGAAATAAAGTAATATGCCGTGTGAACTGAACGTCAGAAGTCCGCACGGCGTATTTTAGAGTGCACCATATAGTTTGTGACGGAAATAAAAATGGAGTGTGAGAAAATGAAATTTTCAAAAATACACCATATTGCAATCATCGTGTCAGACTACGATGCCGCCAAGGATTTTTATGTAAACAAGCTGGGATTCTCTGTCATCAGAGAAAACTACCGCCCAGAGCGTAAGGACTGGAAACTGGATCTTCGTGTCAATGACAACACGGAGCTGGAAATTTTCGCAGAAGAGAATCCGCCGATGCGAGTGAATCGCCCGGAGGCCTGTGGTCTGCGCCATCTTGCGTTCTGCGTGGATAGCGTGGAACAGACAGTGAATGAGCTGGCAGAGGTTGGAATTGAATGTGAGCCGATTCGAGTTGACGATTATCAGGAGCATCTGTATTAATTAGAAAACGAGTAAAAAATACATAGATAAGTGTAGAGGAGAATAGATCATGAATGTTATTGTTACCGGCGGTGCTGGTTTTATTGGTAGTAATTCTGTGTTCCACATGCTGAAAAAGTATCCGGATTACCGGATCATCTGCATGGACAAGCTGACCTACGCTGGCAATTTGTCCACACTGGCACCTGTTATGGACAACCCGAATTTCCGCTTTGTGAAGGCCGACATTTGCGACCGCGAAGCTGTGGATAAGCTGTTTGAAGAAGAGCATCCGGACATCGTGGTCAACTTTACGGCAGAGTCCCACGTTGACCGCTCCATCGAAGATCCGGGCATCTTCCTCCAGACCGATATCATTGATACCAGTGTGCTGATGGACGCTTGCCGCAAGCATGGTAAAGCACTACGGAGATGTGTCCGCCATCAACGGTGCAGACTTACCGCCAGTGGATATCATCACATTTGGCAGTCCTTGCCAGGATATGTCCATTGCCGGTAGATAATGTCTACTAACCAACCCAAAAAGCATTGCGACACAAGACATTTCCGCCAATCTGTGCTATAATAAGTGCAAGGAAAACAGCAAATAGCAGGCAAAAAGCTTGCACATGGAGGGAATGTGTATGTATCGATACGGCAATGGGCATGTGCCTGCTGGAAGACAACCGCTGGGGGGAGAAGGCACAACTCCTTCCTTGGGACAAGATCGAAGCAAAGTATACTGGCTTGTTTCCTTCTGCTACCGACAATGTGGCGAAGTCGCTCCAACTGGCCATGGGTACCTGCCTTATTCAGAGAGAGTATGGCTATTCTGACGAAGAAATTGTTTTGCAGATCCAGGAGAACCCGTATTTGCAGTGGGTTTTGGGTATGCGGGCTACGATGACAGAAAGCCACCCTTCAATCCGTCCTCCATGGTGCATTTTCGGAAGCGTCTGACGCCGGAGATTCTGGCAGAAATCAACGAGATGGTCATCCGGGCGGCAGACAAGGAGAACGACCAGAACTATAACAACTCAGGCGGCAATGGGAACAGCGGTACAATGATCGAGGTTCGGGATTATCAGGACGAACGCGAACGGGTAGAAGTAGAACGCAAATTCAGCCTGAGAAAGCGGAAGTGTGGAATGAATCTGGTGACGGCGAAGTTGGAAGATACGGCTGCGCATGTGATTGCTCTGTCCATTCTGTTGCTGAATCCAAGAAAGATTCAGTACGTTTTTTACAATTTCTGGCTTGGCTGCACGGCTTTTGGCAACCGTGCGAAAAATTGAGGGTTGTTCAGTAGACATTAGATATACAAGCACTGGATACAAATGCTGTGTTCTTTGGAGGGACGATTATTTTGAGAATGTCGAAGGTAGCAGAGAGATAATACCGGATTAGAAAGCTCAGAAAATATGTGAAGATATTGTAAGAGGCCATGCTCGAAGCATGGCACGCCATCCAGACTACCACAGATAATCGAAAGATTACCGGAATTGGGAAATTTAAAAAGGATGAATCACCTGGTGGTATCCTGCCCGTTTATCAATCCTTCCTAAAAAGCAATGAATGTAGATAGCCAAACGTCTATTGAAAGAAAGAGATGACAGCTATGGTACATACTTCTGACGTTATAAAAGAATACTCAGCCGCAGAGAAAAAATGGGATAGTAAATTGTCAAAACTTTGCTCTGCTTTTATTTCCTCTCTATCGCTCAGTTGGGGAGATACTGCATTCTCAACACTGAAAACTATTGCCGAAAATATTATCGAGAAATGCATTCAAGATGCAAAGTGGAATCAGCAAATCGAGCAATGTATTCGTGCTGTAGATACCGCAGCAATGTCTCAGGATCAAATTTGCTCTCTGCTGGAAATTATCACTGAGATACTAAATTCTTCCCAAATTGACATCCGACAATTTGTTTTAGATGCGAAATATATTGATACATTAGCATCTAATCTTGCAGGTAATGATAGCAGTAACGAGACCAATCGCTTATCCCGTGTGTTGGCTAACGTATTCCATCTTTTCTCTGACACGCTGTACAGAATGCCTGAGTTCAATAAGGCTATGACTGACATTATCAGGAATCATGACCGTGCGCTGAAGGAGCATAAAGAAGTGCTGGATGATCATGAGAAAAGGATTCAGCGCATGGAATACGATCCACACGATGTAGAAGAGTTCCTTGAAAGTCTTCCCTCTCTCCGATTGAGCAAAAAAAACAGACCGTTTGCATATGACTACTTCAAGCTACAAGATATCTGGGGAAGAGATGTACAAATTGAAAAATTGTGTTCATTTGCGGAAGACGATAATCGTCGTTTTCAGTTCTGCGTAATCACCGGTCCTGCCGGAATTGGAAAGAGCAAATTGGTTTTTCATTTTAGCCGAATATATCAACAAAAAAAAGACTGGCTAGTACGCAATCTGAATCAGAAGCCTCTTCAGGGATTATGTAAAAAGAAAAACTGGACCACAGAAAAAAATATTCTTCTCATCATTGACTATGCCAATGAACAAGAGCTACTAACTGATCTGCTGAGCAAACTAAGCAGACTGAAGGAAGAAGGTTATTGGCGTAAAATTCGGCTTATTCTGATTGCACGAGAAGGTACAAGCCCATCTATATATAACTCTCATCAAAAGGATTTTCCAAAATGGTATATGGATATCGTTCATGATGACTGGGCCATAAATGACCATCTGTTCCTGAATGAATTCATTGACTTGTGTGGATTAACCATTGAAGATTGCTCCTCACTTCACATAGCATATGCCACAAATCATTTGAAAAGAAACATCACGTTGAAGGATGAGTCAAATATCAAACAGTTAATTGAGCAGGAGGTTTTGGACGAAGATGGTCTTGCACGGCCACTTTATGCGTTGTTCGTTATTGACTTGTATTATAGAAATCCAGATGTTCGTAGCTGGGATTTGGATTCTATTCAAGAACAAATCTACCTGAGGGATTGGGTCAAGTGGAAAACTGAAATCTGCGGTAAACGAAACAAACGAGAAAATGTGTTTATTGCACTGACAAATCTCCTTCTGTATGCCACTATTTTTAACAAATGGGAAAGTAGTATCACTTTACCGGAACCACTTGATAAAGACTGCAAGATTGTATTTAACGCCGCAAATGCCTATGCAACCGATTATAAAAGTAAATGGTTCAAGATATTAACTGGTAAAAATGTATTTTTTAATGGTGAATCTGTATTGGTTCGCTTAACACCTGACGTGGTCGGTGAATATTATGCACTTAAAAGGCTTTCTTCTTTTGATAAGAGTACACTACACAGCTGGGCTACGCTCATGACAGCACAGTTAGTTGACTGTAGAGAATTTTTTATTCGTGCTATTCAGGACTTTGGAAATAATAAGACCTTTATCGAAATCTTTCTGAAGATTTTCCGTGTCATGTCAGAATTAATTGCTAAGGATGATAACGATACGCACAAGGCCTTTGCCTCCATTCTTGAAACTTTCTTTCGTAATTACAAGGGAAATGAAGATGATCGGATATTCCAAAACATATCCGATGTAATCAACCAATACACTGAAGATAATAAGAATAACTGTGCATACGCTGCGGAATTGACACTACTTTTCCATGAAAATAGGCCACATATTGGCTTTAGTAGAAGAGTAGAGCACTTCGAATGCATTGAACCCCTATACAATCGGTGGCCTGAATCCCGCAAGATTGCTAGCGCCTATATCAGTTTTTTAGGCGATATCGCTGCATCGAGAATTGGTGCAAATGCACCTGCATATAGCGATTCCTATATCACAAAATTTGAAAAGCTTTTAAATTTGGCAAAGTCTACTGACTATGTAATTAAAAAGGCATTTATTCCGGTTTTAATCAAAGCTATCGAAAGAGCAGACAGTGTGCATGATTGGAAGAGATCGACTTTCATGGAAGATTTCTTTCTTAAGGAAGTTATGGAGCAGTGCGGAGATGAGCTGGCGCTAGATTGCATCGGCAAATTCGATTCTGTCATTATCTCCCTTGCTAAACAACGAGCAGATTTGGTCCAAGCTGTTACGTCGGAACCCATATCCGAGAGCAAGCAGTTAACAATACAGGAAATCGATCAAAAGCTGGAAAAGGAAATTGCTTTTTTCCGACATGTTATTAATAGTAACTCCAATCCTTCTGTCAACTTTGTTTGGACATATGTTGGCAAACTCTCAATGGTTACAAAGAACCTGTTCATCCATGAATGTATACCTCATAATGAATTGCTGTTCCAGTATATGTTACGTAAGCTGCAGGAAGTCTACACTATGCACTACAACTCCAACACTAGCAGCATTTTAGCATGGCGTGCATCCAGGGCGCTTGATGAATTCTGTGATGCCAAGTCTGAAGCCATCCCCCCTTTCATCAGAGTGCAATGCATTCTGAATAAACCAAATTAACACGCTATATCCGCATAATAGCTTCGACTATAAACCGTTCTGGGGGACAGTTTCAGAATGCGAATCATACACGAGGATGTCTGCTCTATCAGATCATCCGGCAATACCCGTCCCTTCATTTTTTCACATCTTTAATGTTCGCGCGTTGTAAAATGAAGTTGCACATTTAATCAAATATAAGGTCCATAGCGAGGGTCTCTGTGTTAGAATCAATCTGCTACAGAAGATCAACACAGGAAAAGGGAATCGCTATGGACTACCCCAATCGTATCACAAACCACGAGAAAGGTAAACACCTAGTGTAGGATTACAATAGATGTATTACAAAGTCAAATAAAAAGAAAGACGAATGGATCGTCCTGTGGTATAGTTAAGTTGCTCAAACAAAACCAACATAGAAAGGACAATACATTCGCCATGAATACTGTAACACAGACTATGCGGTTCCGTCAATCCCTTTTGAAGTACGCTGAAAGGCACAGTGTGACTAAGGCGGCCATCAAGTACAACGTGAACTGTCGTTATATCTACCGCTGGAAGCGCAGATATAACGGCGATATTCAGTCCCTTGCCAATAACCGCATCGACCGCACCACCATCCAAATCAGCATACAGAGGAAGAACTGCGCCAGATCACAAACTTCCGCAGGAGGAACCTAGCCACAGGTCTTGTGGTACTCTTGTGGAACACCTAAACAATGCCGCTCCGTTCAAGATCCTGTGCATCCAGACAGACAACGGAGCTGAATTTACAAAGAAATTCGTTTCAGATGACGCCAATCCTCACCTGTTTGGAGAAAAATTAAAGGAATTCGGCATCCGACACAAACTCATTAAACCTTTTACACCCCGGCACAACGGAAAAGTCGAGCGTTCCCATCGCAAAGACAACGAATACTTCTATGCATTGCATAAATTCTATTCGTTCCTTGATTTCCAAAAGCAGCTTGCTGTTCACTGCAGAAGGTACGATCGCTTTCCCATTTGACCTCTGGGCTGGCTTGATCCTCTAGCTTTCCTTGCTGAATATAGGAACCGGCCTTCTGCGTCCACTGTGTAACACATCATTGACAAACCTACACTGCATGAATAATCATGGGCGAGAAAATACCATATAAGGCCAGAAAGCCTGGCGGCGGTCGGAAAAAGCGGAAGCCGGAGTACGATGCAGGGAAAAAGTTGAAAGAGCAGTTGGATGCTGCTGTAGTGCTTTATAATTCTGAGATGTCATTGCAGGTCATCGCAGATGCACTGTCCCTCAACCCCATCAAGGTTCGGAAGCTGCTTATCACCGCCGGAGTCTACGAGTCGGATACCGCAAGGGTCGTCCGGCAGACCTTTCATTCCTTCAGAGAAACACAGGACTACTCCACTGCCGTCACCTCCACCATGTCTGCCTTGCAGTTGTCCCGCCCCTCCGTGACCTCTTATCTGCCGTATGCAAAAGGTGTGTACTTCCCTGAAACTGCTGGAGCAGAGAAGATCAGTGCGGGGGCAGAGAGGCAGCGACACTATCGAGCTGTGGTGGCGCTGAAAAAGAATCCTTGCGAAGAGAACCTCTGGAAGTGCGTGGTGGCTTTTCGGGGATACAAGTTCAAGACGATGTCCAGCTCGCCCTTTACATATACGCTGAAGAAGGGCAGGGAAGATGAGTTTACCAAGGAGCTGTGGATCGACCGGAGAGAGGGCAGCAAGAGCCTTGCTTGGAGTTCCGTGCTGCTGGCGTATCACAATATCGGTAAAATCGGAGAGGTAGTGGACAGACCCAAGGCGCTGGGGGATATCCGGGGTGTGTCCTACATTTATGGGATGTTCTACCGATTTGGCTTGATTGACGTGCCGAAAAAGGTTAAAGAGAAGATGACGAAGTGATAGGGACGTAGGTATAGTTTGTGATAGAAATAAAAACTGCCCTCCGTGGATACCACAGAAGGCAGTCAGTTGGCTTATTCCCATTCCTCATCCCGGGCTCGGAGAAGATCCTGTACTTCTTTTTCGGTTGCCGGGCGGATGGCAGGCATGTTCTGATAGTCCGCTTTGCCGCAGTCCGGGCAACGGTCGGGCAGCGACTCTGCCTCAAAGCAGTAATGGCAGACATCGCAGAAATAGTAGTTCACGGCGTTTTGCACTTCCTTTGTCATGTAGGAGTTTATATGTCATCAGGATATTTTTCAATTCCAAGGTAGTCCTTAATACTAGTGATGCCCTCACCGGCAAGATCAGCAATGTCGTCGAAGGGAATGATGACTGGCAACTCTTTCTCAATGCCCATGGCTTTTCTATCACTGTCCTGCATGATTTTCAGTTCTCGATAAACTGGGTCGATCATAACAACTGTGCCAGTCAGACTTATGTACTTGCCGGTACTTTCTGCGGCCTTCATAAAGTACCGTACTACGACCTTCATACCTTTTTTGACTTGCAGGAGCTTGTCGGATAGAGCGTCCTTCTCCTCATCGGAAAGTTCGACTTTCTTCACCAGCAGCTTGCTGGCTCCCTCGCTGGAAATTTCATCATCGAAGCCACGCAGCGCGGCGAAGGGGCTGAATATCTTTGCCCGGTTTGAGAGTGCCATCCGGGGATACTTTACGGGTGGCTCTGGGCGGCTGAGATGGAGGATGTCTGCATACTTCTGGGCGACGGTTCGTCCCTCTTTGGTATTTTTGAAGTCTGCCATAGAATCCTCCTTGTTGCATTATTGGGCTTTGTGGCCGCCGATCTGACCGTTCCGTTCTCGCATAGTGGCTCCTTCCAGATAGTTGGTGCCCTTCAGAACAGCGTTTTTTCCGAATTTCTTCTTGATACCGAGCATGGTCGCCTGCAGCGATTTCTCCCGCTCCAGCTTGCTGGTGTCAGTGAACAGATCCACTTGCAAGATGCCCTGATCCTTGACCACACGGTTTGCTGCGATTGTTATTCTCCGCACAGTCAGATTTCTGTTGGCAATGAGGTCGAACAGTTCTGTGGTAGCGGCCATCAGTTGGCTGCTGAGATTGGTCGGGTTGTCCAGTCGTGTACTGCCGTGGGCACCCTTCGGAACAGTGCGACCGTAGTGATCGATGTGGACAGAACCGTGATAGATGCCTTTGTCACAGTTTTCCCGGTCATAGCCGATGTCCAGTGTCAGGCTGTCTGTGACAAGTCCCTTGTCCGTGAGCTGGAATACCAGACTGTCGGTCATCTCCTGGACGATGATTCGAGCCTTGTCATAAGGATAAGGGCAGGAGAGAACCTGACCTTCGGACAGGCTGTTGGTTTCGGGGCGATAGGCGTTGATTTCCTTCATCCCGCAGGGTTCCATCCCCCAAGCGTGGTCGATAAGGATCTCAGCATCTATGCCGAACTCCTTATATAGTATCTCAGGAAAGTGAATGCTGGCTCTTGCCAGCTCACCCATCGTATGGATACCATGCTTTTCCAGTCTGCGGACGGTGCCGGGGCCAGTCTGCCAGAAGTCCGTGAGAGGCTTATGATCCCAGAGCAGATACCGGAAGGATTCTTCGTCAAGCTCTGCGATGCGGACACCGTCCTTGTCCGGTGCAGCGTGCTTGGCGGTGATGTCCATTGCCAGCTTTGCCAGGTATAGATTGGTGCCGATCCCGGCGGTGGCGGTGATGCCGGTGGTGTACAATACCTCCCGGATCATGGTCATGGCGAGGTCGTGGGCAGACATTTTATAATGCGTAAGGTATGCGGTGGCATCGATGAACACCTCATCGATGGAATACACCACGATGTCCTCCGGGGCAATGTATTTGAGATAGATGCCGTAAATCTGCCGTGAGATCTTCTCATAGTACGCCATCCGGGGTGGTGCCACCAGATAGGATACTTCAAGAGAGGAATCGGCGGCGAGGGCAGTCGCATCGTAGGACGCAGCCGCAAGAGAGGAAACCCCATCTTTGTACACAGCGGTCTTGTTCCGGATGGCATCTCGCAAACGACCGTTGTTGACCTCTTTGACACGCTGCACGACCTCAAACAGTCGAGCTCGACCGGGAATGCCGTAGGACTTCAGCGATGGGGACACAGCCAAGCAGATGGTTTTCTCCGTGCGGCTGGCATCAGCCACGACCAGATTGGTGGTCAGCGGATCGAGATGCCGTGCGGCGCATTCAGCCGAGGCATAATACGACTTGAGGTCTATTGCCAGATATGTGCGCTGCGCCATGCTGTGTCACTCCCTTTCCGTTGTGGATTTCGCAATGTTATTTGCTTGCTTTTTCGAGTTCCTTGATTTTTTCCTTAAGAGAATCGATTTCCTGCGTTTGCCGATGGAAAATCTCGCAGTTAGCTTGCTCGTTCTTGTTATAGGCCAGAGCAAGAACCACCAGCGCCAGACGAAGTTCCTCGTCTGGAATAATCTTGCAGGCTTTAATCATTTCATCTTGGTCGGTAATCTCGGCGAGTGTACTCAGTTTCTCAAAGATGGTCAGTGATAACCCCCTTTTGTTGGATGAGCTTATTGTGCCGTCCGCTCCACATACCAGCGGCCAAGCCGTCCGGTGAAGCGAGGGTCGATGTGTTCAAAGAACAGGTGCTTCTCCTGTCCTTGGATCAGGACAGTGAAACAGTCGCCATTGCAGTCGTTGTCTGCGGTTCCTGCCGGGCGGAAGTCCCGGACGGTTTCGATAGGGAAGGTTCTTCCGTCCGCCCAAGTGATGGATGTTGGCTGCATATAGCCGGTTGAATCAAACTCCGAGGCGACCTTTACATAGACACGCTCAATCTTGATTCGTTTGGGTATCACCATGTGGGTCACCTCCGATCCTTAGTGCTTGGCCCGTAGGAAGCGGTTGTCGATATCAACGGGCAGTTGGAGGTGCTCACCGCGGCGGATCAGGCTGTACATCTTAAACGCAAAAAAAGGCGCTGGAATGCAGAGCTCTTTGGCAACGCTGAAAAAGTCGGTGTTGCCAGAGTGAATCAAATCCAGCACCTCCGCATCATCCAGTAACAGATCGGCGGCGAAGAAATTGGCCTCCCTTTCCAGTCTGCCGGTGGCCTGATAAATGTCGAAATCCTGCATGGCTTGACAGCGCAGATGATTCGAGTGTTCAAAGATATGGCCCAGTTCGTGACCGGCAATGACACGCTGCTCCTCGTAGGGAAGATGGGGATTGACTGCTATGTATCGGACACGATTTACAATCGTAGCGAAGCCACGCAGACCATCCGCATCGAGTGACCTGGCCGACCAGAGCTTTGTGTTGGGCAGCGCATCAATCAACTCAAAAGGGTCTCGGGTACCATATTTCTGAATCAATTTTTGAGTATCGTCAAAGGTTTGAAGTTGTGTCATTCTTTCACCAACTTTCTGGTAGAAGATCAGGTGCCGTTATCTTCGGCATTCTTCCGGTATTTCTTCGGCGTGAACTTTTCACGTGCCACCTTTTTGGAATCCATAAAGATCCGCTGCATTTCAATGGCAAACGCCTTCTGATCTTCCTCTGAAAGAGAACCGCCGGCGAATAGCTCACGAGTCTGGCTAAGAATCTCGCTGGCCTGTGCCTGACCGCGCCGCCCGTAGAGGGAGCCTACCTCGGTCATAAACTCCTCGTTTTCGGTCATCAGATAATTGACATCCGTTTCAAGTAGTTTGGCCAGCTTGGCATACATATCGCGAGTGCGGGGATAGGTGGTACCGGCCTCATAACCGCCAATGGTACGGCGGGTTACGCCCATCTGTTTCGCAAGTTCCTCCTGAGACCACCCCTTCTGTGTGCGGAGGTCTTTTAGTTTTTCCCCGAAGTTCATTGCTAGTGCTCCTTTCCCTAGATGATGTTTTCCCTGAACGTTTGCTCTAAATGTGTTATTGACAAGAGCTAAGAGCGTCGTTATAATCGGAATGAGAAAACTGATTTCGCATTTATTATATCAATGGGAAAATAACCTGTCAAGAGGTTTGCGTTGAAATGAGAAGCTTATTTTCTCATAGTGTGCAAAAGATGACACAGCAAAGAGGCTGATAGAAAACGAGGGGGCGAGGAATTGGAGTGCTTTTCGCATGATAGGGGACCGGTTGTCCGTATGGCTCGACCGGAAAATCCCAATGAAATAGATGAATATGTGAATCCGTTCGGCACAGAACTGGACGAGATCGGATCATTTCAGAGTTACTGTATCAGGCACTTTGATCTTATCAAATCGGACCGGCTCACGGCAGAGGAATGGGAAGAAGCAAAGTTGCAGCTTCACAGCAAGCATCGCCCTGTCTGTATTGCACAGGGTGGTTTGCCTGTATTTGATGATGTCGGCAATATTCATGGGTATGCCGCATTCCTAAGATGTATCAATCGTGATGCTCGTAAAAATAGTATAGCAGATGAAGATGATAACTCGCCATATCCATATCATGGAAAAGTGGAAACCCTTGTCTGGGCGAGGAGCCTCGAGTGGAGTAAACATAGAGTGAGCAACAAAAACTTGTTGTGAATTATAAGTTTTTGACGCTTAATAAAGCTAAATAGCACTTAGAGGTGAATCACATTGCATCACAAGTTAGACATCCATCCGATTCCAGAGAACGTACTCTATATCAATGAGTTATCGCTGGCGGCAAAGGTACCCTATGAAACAAAGCAAGAAACTGAAAAAGCCCTTACCGGTAAAGCTGTATCTGACGGTGGCATTCTCCCAGATGATAATGTTCGCATTTATGTTCCAATGGATTTGAACGCGGATAACATTATGCGGCAGTTACAAAGCCTATATAACAAGCTTGGCTACCCGGATGATGAAAATGAATCAGATTACAGCATTGGCGTTGGTAAGCTGATTTCGCAGTTGGAGATATACGATCAGGTGCGAGTTGCAAGAGACCTGGCGAATGCTACGAGAAAAGTAAATGGTGGGGAGTTGCATAGTCAACAGGGGGTAGCTTTAGCAAGAAAAATGGTAGAATATATGGAACAGCGTGGTGGCAACGCAGAGTGCTTCCCATACGATGAAATTAGTGAGTTAAAAGCTGCGTTTTGGCTGTAATGACTGCATATTGTTGGTGAAATTATAGCATTGTTGTCAAACGTGATATAGCTTCGACATTACCGCCGGCCTTTGCGGCAAGATACCTCGGCGGTCTGACAGACAAGCATTCAGCCGCAGACATTGACGTACATTTAAGGTAAAGTGTCAAAACGTAGTTCGCTATGAGCGCGGACATACTTATGAGCAGGCGATGGACAGATTGGCGGTGTCTTTTGCCAAGCGGTGATAAAACTGCCACTTAAAATTATAGCGAGGTATCCTCCATTTTTATAATGGAGGACACCTCGCTTTTTGTTTATATATGTATAATCTATTTATAGTATAATAACACATATGCCGACATTTTTCAACAAATCATGTAATATTAAATTATACCGGATTTGAAATTGTCAATTTCACCAGATATGCAGGATTTTTTTTCAGCAAAGCAACCAATATGTGACAATTGTTATCAAATTACGACTTAGTATGTGGGAGGCTTCACATGGCAAGACGAGGAGAGAACATTCGTAAGCGTAAAGATGGTCGTTGGGAGGGTCGATATATCAAGGGCCGCAAGCCTGATCGAACAGCAATTTGGGGATATGTATACGGACACAGTTACACCGAAGTAAAAAAGAAAATGACAATGCGCAAGGCAGAGGTCAGAGCCAGCGCACTGTCGGAACAGAATCCAACATTTCAGGAGCTTTCTCATAATTGGGAAGGCTCCATTTCTTTAGGGGTCAAAGCGTCGACAATTACACACTATCAGTATACTTTGGAGCATTACATTCTTCCTGTACTTGGCGACTATCGTGTGCAAGAGTTGGATGAATGTACCATTGAAAGATCGTTGCTGGAGATTATTACACCAGCAGATAGCAGTCACAAACCATTAGGGGCTACTATGGCGCGCGAATGTCTTGTGCTTGTACGCCGCATTTGCCGATATGCAGCACACTTGCACCTTATGCGGTCACTTGAGATTGATGTTAAGATGGCAAAACCATCTACGGCTGCGCCTGCTACGCTCAGCAAATCCGAACAGCAATGCTTGCATAGCTATGTTGAATTTGCTCCAACAACTCGGAAGCTTGGTGCACTGCTCATGATGCAGATGGGACTGCGCATAGGTGAAGTCTGTGGTCTACAGTGGGCCGACTTCGATTTAGAACATGGCGTTTTATCTATTGAACGGACAGTAAAACGAATTTATGTGGGCACAGGCCAGACGAGGGTTGTCATTCAATCGCCAAAAACGCGGAGCTCCGAGAGAAAAATCCCGATTCCTCACGGCATTTTGGAGATGCTGAAGCAGTTGCAGCTGAAAGAAAGCTATAAAGGCTGGTTCTTGTCGGGCAATGACTCCAAACCTGTAGAGCCGCGCTGCTACCGCAAAAGTGTACACTGCTATCTCAAAGGAGCGGGCGTTACGGTAGTGAATCCCCATGCACTGCGGCACACCTTTGCAACGACCTGCCTGCAAGCAGGTTGCAACATAAAGACGTTGAGTGAGCTGTTGGGGCATGCCAGCTCTGACATTACACTAAAGCGTTATGTGCATACCTGTTGGGAGTGGAAGCAGAATGAGATGAACCGCATTTTCCAATAATTGATGGTCAATCAAAGAGGCGGTTGCCGCAATAACCACCTATCTTCGCTGTTTTATGGTGTAAGATTTCCATTATAAAAATGGAAGATACTTTGCGAGGAAGTGGGTGGGCAATATGGCGCTGGATCTGTATGAGCATAATGCGAATGCTTACATGGCCGCGTACGAGATGATGGACAAATACGGCAAAGCTGCTATTGTTCACCCCACCGGTACGGGTAAGAGCTATATCGCGTTCAAACTCATTGAAGCTCACCCAAATGAAATGATTATCTGGCTTTCCCCCAGCGAGTACATCTTCAAGACCCAGCGGGAGAGCTTACTGCGCCAAGACCAGGACTTCCCACTTCAAAATGTACGCTTTTATACGTATGCCAAGCTGATGTGCAGTACGCCGGAGCAACTTAACCAGATAGCAGAACAGAACCCCACCTACATTATACTGGATGAGTTTCATCGAATTGGTGCGGATTTTTGGGGTGAGAGCACGCAAAGGCTGTTGGCTCTCTGCCCACGTGCAAAACTGCTGGGTTTGACCGCCACCAATGTACGTTACCTCGATAATAACCGCGACATGGCCGAGGAACTGTTCAATGGCCATGTTGCGTCTGAAATGACCCTGGGCGAGGCAATCGTCCGGGGCATTTTGCCTGCCCCGAAATATGTGACCACGGTTTTTAAATACCAGCAGGACTTGGCGCGGTATCAGTCGCGAGTAGACAATCTGCGCAGTCCGGGCATTCAGGATGTGAACCAGAAATATCTGGACGCCCTAAAGCGCGCCTTGGAGCAAGCGGACGGACTGGACAAGGTTTTTACCCGTCATATCACCAACAAAAGCGGCAAGTACATCGTGTTTTGCTCCGGCAAGGGACACATGGACGAGATGATTGCCCATGTGCCGGAGTGGTTTGCGGCTATTGATACAAAACCTACCGTGTACAAAGCCCTGTCTGATGACCCCGCCACAGATAAAGCATTTGCGGCTTTTAAGGCTGACAACAGCATGCACTTAAAACTCTTGTTCTGCATTGACATGCTCAATGAGGGGGTCCATGTTGAGGGTATCTCGGGTGTTATTCTGTTCCGCCCGACGATTTCGCCTATTATCTACAAACAGCAGATTGGTCGTGCTCTGACAGCAGGGGATAGCGCGACACCGCTTGTTTTGGATGTCGTCAATAACTTTGAGGGACTGTCCAGCATCAGCGGCCTGCAAAATGAGATGACTGCCGCCGTGCAGCGTCTCTACGCCAACGGTGAGAGTGATAAGGTCGTGACTGACCGTTTTGAGGTTGTGGAGCAGGTCCATGACTGCCGCGTGCTGTTTGAACAGTTGCAAAGCAGTCTGTCTTCGACCTGGGACCACTACTTCTCCGAGGCCAGCATTTACCATGCCGAACACGGCAACCTGGACATTCCGCGGCGCTACAAGACACCCATGGGTTTGAGCCTTGGAGCATGGCTGCAAATTCAGCGGCAGGTTCGCAGCGGCAAGCGTGCCGGGAGCCTGACCCAGCAGCAGATTGAACGCTTGGACAGTATAGGCATGCGCTGGGATAACTACAGCGACTTGGTCTGGACAAAAGGCTATGAAGAAGCCACGCAATATTACGCCAAGCACGGCAACCTCATGGTGCCCGTAGAATGGAAAACAAAAGATGAGTTCCCGCTGGGAAACTGGATTTCCAACAAGCGCACTGATAAAGCCGCTGGCAGACTGGACGCGGAGAAGATGAGCCAACTGGAGCACATTGGCATGGTCTGGGATGCCTTCAGCGAAAAGTGGGAGCAGGGCTTTGCTGCTGCGGCAAAGTATTATGCCGACCACGGCAATTTAGTCGTGCCTGTGTCCTACACAACAAAGGATACGTAAACTTGTCGGTATCAGCCAAAGATGTATCTCTGATTGCACGCCCCGCACCATCCAGCAAGTAAGTCATGTGCTTGCCTCGCTGGCAGACAGAAATGCCCAGTTCCTGCGCCATTTGCAGAAACTGGGCATAATTCGTGGCACGCTCCAGGCAGAAGTTAAGCTTCTTGCGGACTTCAGTACGATTGCTGGTTGTGCGTTTCTTCTGTATGTAAGTGGGGTAGAGCTGGCCTAGCTGTTGCGGATCTTTAATAACAGATAACTGTACTTCCATACAGAGCCGATCCGAGATACTACGGATTTGCTGCGCGGTGCGGTAGGGAACAGTGCGCAGCTTTTTGTAATCGTAAAAAGAAACGGCGTTGATAATAATGTGGTTATGGATAGAATCTTTATTGATATGGGTGGCAACGACAAACTCGAATTTTCCATCGGTAAATTCCATTGCAAGCTTGCGACCCAACTTGTGGGCTAGCTCCGGCGTGACGTCATCATCCGGGGAAAAGGATTGAATGAGATGGTAGGCAAGATTTCCTTGCTTTTTCGCACTTGTATTTCGTGCTTTGCGCGCCATTGCTGCAGTAATGGAAAAATCAAGCACAGCAGTCTGTGGGGCGGTATTGTAACCTGAAATCAATTCCTGTCCATCGGTTTTGTCAGGATTTTCTATGTAGTTGATTGCATCGCCAAGCCGAACTTTTACCGCATGAATTTTGGTGATAGCCATAGTAGATTCCTTCTATGTGAGAAACGGGTGAAGATTGCCACTAAGGGCTGGGTGAAAATCATCAATAACAGACAAAAACAAATAGCGATTCTCGCACGCCCGCTTACGAAAGATATGATTGGGGTTTGCATAATATTTCGCTGCATACATATTAGACTAGTTTTCGCAGAGCTTTCACCAATCGTTCCTGATAGAGTGATTTCAGCTGTAAATATTCACGTCGCAACTGCTCAACATCGTTGGTGGTAACAGATTGATTCGTGTTGCAGCGCTTAGCTACTTGGTTAATGTTACCTGAGATATGACTCAAGTTAGAAGAGATTTCTTTTATAACAGAAAAATCATAATGCTTGACTTTACCTGTAAGCAGCATTTCCCGACAAAAAGCCGAAAAATTAGGCATATCACTTTCTGCCATCTTTGTTGCTACCTGTTGCCATTCTTGCTCAGAAAAAAAGATGCCTTTATAAATTGGTCGTTCACGTTTGTCCATATAATATCCTTTCAATTTTCAAAGTACTCTTTTGAAAATCTGTACTCAAACGGGTTTTAGGGTGTCCCTAAATGCGCATCTGTTTTACAGATGCAATGCTTGCTAACGTTCGCTTTCGCTCACGTTACCCCTTCGGGCCGCCCCGGCGGTTCTTCTGGCGAAACCAGAACAGCCCGGCTCCGATAAAAACGATGGGCAAAAAGTCCAGCACATTCCAGAACGGATTTGCTGACTTTTTGCTCTTCTGTACAGGTTGAGAGGAAGTCGGCTCCGGTGTCGACGTTGCGGACGGCGCAGCGGCAGCTGGTGCATTATAGGCTGCCGCGCGCTGTACAGCAGTGTTCTCGTCACGGCTGGGCGTGCACAGCTCGGCGTCTGGATTTTTTGTGTCTGTTACCGTCAGATGAAAGCTTGCGCCGTCATCGGTATTCAGCTCCTTCTGCTCGCACTCGAACTGGTAGCGCTCCGCTGCATCGCCTGCAACACGGGCAGATAGAAGCGCATACAGTCCGCTGTCAGCCTCCGTGCAAACGGCGGCCAGTTGGTTGGATTCGTATACATCCAGCGCGTATACTGTACCGCTGTACAGGTTCTGCAGGTAGACGATACAGTGTTGAGAAAAGCCAGCGGGGGCTGTCAAGTACGCACTGATCTGGGCTGCCTCGGGCAGATAATCAGCAGGCGGCTGGCGCAGCGGCAGCGGCGAATAATAGCGTGTCTGCCCGGTTACTTCCGTGAACCAGCTCTCACCAGCAAACTCATATTGCAGCTCATACTGACCACCAGCCTCGACCTGCAAAAAGGTGGTGCCATCGACCTCGCGCAGCGGCCAATCGTTTAGAGCATCGTATTGAACAGCGGCATTGCAGTAATAGGTGCCCTCCGGCAACGTTACAGCCTGGCCATAATGGTTCAAGCCGTTCAGTACTACAAGAACAGCATCCGTATCATTGGGGCCGCTGCCCAGCGTGACCAGCACGGAACGTTCCTGCAGCTCCGCGGGAACATCTACCAAGGATACCGCAACTTCACCGTTTCCCGCCGCATGGCAGGGCGGTGCCATCGCCATGACAAACGGGACAAATAACAAAATCGCCAGAACTCTTTTCATAAAAGCCTCCTTAAAATCCGGCATAGGTAAAGTAATGACAGCCGCGGCTCTCCATCCATGCGTTGGACATGTTTACGCAGACGCCGTAGCCATAACAGCATTCGATCCACGCACCGCCGCCAAGTGCCATCTGCACATGGCCTTGCTCACCGCCAGCGGCATACACGACCCGCAGGTCGCCCGGCTGGACCTCGGCTGGGGAGATTGCCCGCAAGTCACCGGTGCGCCCATAGGCGGCTGTATTACTGGCTAAGAACGGCAAGCTCTGTGCCCAGTAGCAGTACTGCACAAAGCTGGAGCAGTCCAAATTCATCCCGACGCTGGCATTGCCGGGGCAGCCGCGCAGCGACGAGGGCTGCCCGTACACAAAATGACCTTGGCAGCTAATGGCAAAGGCTACGACCTGCCCGCGCGCAGTGTCGGGGTCAATGTTCAGTCCGGCCAGCAATGCCTGCAGCTCGTCAGCAGTCAAAGCGGAGCCTACCGAACGGCACTTGATACCGTCCGCAACGCCGTAAAGCGCCTCCCAGTCCATGCGATACAGCAGGGATGCCCATTCCACGTTGCCATAAGTATCCGCGCCGTTCTCATACCAGCCCTTGAAGCCCGCCGCGCCGGGCGGCAGCATTATAGTTTTCGTAAAGCGTGCAGTGACCGCATTGCCGGCGTATTCTTTGCCGTACTGATCCTGCTTGATGACGGTACGTGTCAGCGTACCGTCGTTGCTGCTTTCGGCCAGTGCCTCCAGATTGCCCGTGCCGCCGTCCGCACCATTGGGGGCTTCGGTTTCCGGGTCAGCATAGCGGTCATAGCCGGTCAGGTAAATTGTGCAGTTCAGATCATAGTGACCGTACTGGCCGTCGTGCAGCTCTCCGGGACACCATGGGATAGCGGTTGCGTTGGCAAAGGTCACGGTATAGTCCTTCGTCATGACTTCGTCGCCGTCAGTGGTTTCGACTGTAATGGTAGCGGTGCGCTCATTCGGGGCATAGAACCAATCGTTCGGCTCGCCCTTGTAGAGATTCGCGCTTTCATCCAACACGATGCTGCCGGTGCAATTCTCTGCGGCGATTTTGCCGTCGACAACTTGGGTGTAGTTATCCGGAAGGGCACACAGCTCTGACTGGGTGGCCCCATCCGGGAAAATGACAGGAAAAAAGACGGTCACATCGTGTGTGCCGTCTTCGATCCATTCGGGGTAGCTGCCACCTTCCTCGTGGCCGTCACTCCATTCCCATATTCCGTTGTGGTAGTGCCCGCATTCTTCGTTGCCTTGGGCACAGGTGTGCGTTTCGCATCGATACTCTGTGATGGTCACAGTCTCGCCCTCGCTGCGGTAGCCATTGACGCAACCGCCATAGCTGATGCAGGAGTAAGGTGCGGACTCCCGCGCGGTAATTTCCATGCCGTAGGCTGTCAGGACGCGGCAATATTGGGTAAAAGGCACGTCGTCCGTAAAAGCCGCAAGCTCCTGTGAACTGGGCCAGTCCTGCTGATAGTAGACCGCGGCCATCGAGATGATCTCTGCAGTGTCATTGTAGATGCCGTTGGCGTAGCTCCATGTGACGCCATGCTGCATATTGTTGCTGCGCTGGCCGGTCAGCGTGTCGTAGCCGTAGGGGTTGCCGTTGGGGTCAACATCGTTGCAAAAGGCTCTGCGCAACTCGTCAGTGGCAGCTTCATTGCGGTAGGTATTGATGCTTTCGACAAGCTGCTGAATATCCTCCGGCCTGTCGGCACACAGCACGCTGGTCGTTGCAGTACCGCCCATCTGGCCTAGCAGCCCAATAATCAGCAACAATAGAATGATTGCGCCACAAATAAGCGCCGTCCTGCCGATAGAAACAAGCGCTTTGACAGGATGGGCAAAGAAACGCGCCACTCTGATAACGCTATGACCGGTCTGAAAGCCTGTATTACTGATGATGCCCGGTGTGCGGTCAGCAAAATCATCCGCACTGGTCGAGAACGACTCCGCATAATGCAAGGCCGTCCTGGCACCGGCAGAGCCGATTTGTACCGCAGAGCTTCCCAACTCCATCCGCAGCACGTCGCCGCCTGTGTGCAGTACCTCCTCGGCGGTGTGCGTGCCGTCCTGCATATCCTTGATGCCCTTCACGGTGTAACTGCCCAGTATGCCGACGTCCTCCGCAGCAGTCCCGAGAAACGTCTCCTGCATAATTAGTTCCGCCGCCGCGCCGTGCACACCGAGATCCTGCGCCGCATCGGTGGCAAAGTCCTCCTGATAGCTGACCAGCCCGCTTGCACTCGTGATGCCGTGCGCTGCGGCTGCTGTGCCGCGCATGGCAGGGGAGCGGTAGCCGTTTGTCTGCTGGTCGCGCAGCAGTTCGTAGTAGGAATTGCTGCGGCTGGCCCGGGGCGTGTTGGTACCGGTGATATATTTCCTGCCACCTTCGGCGAGTGGTGATAAGCTTTCTGCTGCATCATCGCTATCGTCTGAAATACGATTTTTCGTTTTACTTACATAATCGTCATTCGACAGTAACGACTCGGCTTGCTTTTCAGTGTTATCCAGCAGTTCCTCGCCGTTTGATGCTTCATCTACCTGATTGTGCAGGCTTTCCGATATGTCAGTATCGGTATGGAATAAAGGTTTGTCGCTATAATTTTGCGTGAATAGTTCTGACATGGCAGACTCCGTGAGACTATTTTTAGAGATGTGCTGGTGTAAGCATAACGCATTAAGACTTTCGATTAGGACTTGTATCCATCAGCCTGAACAACTCGGTATCCTTCGGAAAATCGTTGTTGAAGGGCACGACCGTCTTAGACACGATCAGCAGTCCGCTGCCGACCTCTGCATTCTCGATGTACCGCTTTTCCTCGTTGGAGATGTGCAGCAACCGCGCCAGATCGTTGGCATCGTCGGGCGACTGGTTCAGCAGCTTGATGTATCCACAGTCGGACAGCATTCGGCGCGCATCCTCGTTGTCCAGAACCGAGCGCACGTGCTGGGTGATAGAGGTCAGAATCGCACCCCACTTGCGGGCGCGGCTGGACAGCTGAAAGTAAAAGTCCGTGCAATCCTTGTTGCCCAGCAGCTGTTGGAACTCGTCGGTAAACACCCAGGTACGGCGGCCCAGCACGCGGTTTCGAGTAATGCGGTTCCAAACCTGATCCAGCACCGTCAGCATACCGATGGACTGCATCGACTTGCCCAGCTTGACCGTGTTGAAGCAGATGCAATGATTCTGCACGTTCACATTGGTCTGGTGGGCAAACAGGTCCATGGAGCCACTTACATATAGCTTCAACGCCGTAAGCAGTGGCTTGACTTCCTCTCCCTGCAGCGCAAGATTTCTATAAAAGTCGTGCAGCGTTGGCATTTCCTCGCGCTTGGGATTTGCCATATAGCGCTGATAGGTCAGGCCGGCAGCTACATCAATAAAGGTTCGCTCCTGCGGCGACAATTCGGAGCTGTGTAGAATGAGCTGACAAAAATTCTGCAAAAACTGACTTTTCAGTCGGATGGGGTCCTCATCGTCGCCGTAGTCCTCGGTAATGTCCATAGGATTGATATGGGAGGGGCTGGACGCGGAAATGTCAATCACTACGCCACCCATGGCTGTAACGAGATGCGTGTACTCCTGTTCTGGGTCAATGAGAACAATATCATCATCTGGCCAGCGAAGCATGATATTGGTGACCATCTGCATTACGGAGAAAGACTTGCCGTAGCCCGTCATACCCAGTACCATACCGGCAGGGGCGGGCAGCAGTTTGCGGTTACACAGTATCAGATTCTTACTGCGGGCGTTGATGCCCTCGTACAGTCCGCCCGGCTGGAATAGCTCCTGTGTGGTGAACGGAACATAGATGGCCGTGCTGACGGTTTCCAGCGTACGCTCCAACCCGAGCCATTTCTTGCCAAGCGGCAGCATACAGTTCATTGCATTGCGCTGCTCATACAAAATGCTGTCAAAGCGGCAGGTCTGCTGCTGCACGGTGCTGCAAATGCGCCACACGCGCTCATCCAACTGCGCATTGGAATCGCCATAGGTGTGAATGAGGATGCAGACTTTGAAGATTTTTTGGTTTTTGGTTGTAATGTCATCCATCATCTGCTCTGTGTGGTGCATTTTGGATTTCAGATCATAGCTCACAGCTATGCTGGCAGGCATATTTCGCTCGCGTGCTTTGGCAATGGCATCGTATTCTTCCTTGTGCATATAGGCAAGTTTTTTCTCGATTTCCTGGACAGCTTCTGCCTGGTCCATAGCGTCAACATGCATTGTGATGACGTGGTCAAAAGGAAGCTCCGATAGCATAGAGAACAAACCGTTCTTCATTTCCGGTGCTATGCCCCGCAGATACATTGTCTTGCCGATTTTATCGCCAAACTGATAGCGGTCACGGTAAACGGCGCGCGAGTCGTCATGCTCCGGGTGCCAGTTGTAAGAGCTGGGTGAAATAAAATCCTTCGTAGTAAGGTCATCCTCAGCCAGCAGCCAGTCATAGGAAAAGCTCATTTCCTCATTGGGCCGCATGATGCCTTGTAACAGGCTCAGACGCTCAATGCCGGACAAGATGCGTGTACTGCTGCCCATACGTTTGAAGTGATCGGCAATATCTGCAGCACGGTTCTCCAGCTGCTCTTTCGCCTGCTGGTAATTTTCGGCGTGCAGGCTAAAGGTGACGTACTTTTCACGAATCAGGCCATTTTGACCGCGCAGTGCTTTTTCCGCCACGACTTGGTTCATCTCCTCGGCATAGCGGTCACGGTCATTCCCACGCAGCGGCAGGAAGGTGTCGCGGCGGAACTGCTCCTCGTCCATGCTGCGGGTGACAAGGTTGATCTCCAGATGCAGCGAAGGGTCAAAGTAGTTCAAAAACTCGCTGTATTTCGTAAAAATGTTCTTTTGCTCTTCCAACATAGCGATTTGGAAGTTCACATCGGTGAACGCCATCGTCATCGAGAAAAGCCCCGGCTCCACCTCGCAGATGCCATCCTGCGACATACTCAGGTATTGCAGGCAGTCACTGGCTTTCTGTGGCGCTTTGCGTGCGGCAATGCGCTTTTTTGTATGCTTTTCGGCTTTCTTTAACTGCTTTGCGTGCTGCCGCCGTTCTTTGGCGGCTTTCCTTTTTTCTCGTTTTAACGATTTCTCCTGTGCGCGCAAAGACTCCAACACACTCGGTTCGATGGGCAAGTCGGCGTGCGTTTTTGGTAAAAACATAATTTTTCTCCTGACGGGGGCAGACTGCGACCTCGGCGGGGCCGCAGTACCATGCCCAGTAGATTTTTACAAGCTTTTCAAACGGATACCCGTTATGGCTGATAAAGCCCAGCCCAAGAAAGGGGAGAACTTCTACCATTACGATGTAGGAAACCAGCTGAATATCCATCTGAAGCCATTGCAGGCAAACGAAGCAGGTCGCTATGGCCAGTACGGCAGCGACACCAAAGCAGGCCAGCTGCCGCAACGACAGTCCCAGAAAGAATTTCTCGTGATATTCCGTGATTTCGAGATTGGTTTTTGTTGAGAGCATAGGTGAACTCCTCCATTAAATGGCGCTGGTGATGGCTTTGGTGAATCGTCCGCTCATAAACACGGCCACCAGCAGAATAACGGATTTGCCCAGCATGGCCCAGGCCTGCTCGGTAATGTCACCGCCACTGCCCAATGAAGCTGTCAGGGCAGGGTAAAAGCCAATGACAAGATAGAGAACGGCACCTTGCAGCGCCACCGCCATGTAGTTTTTCAGGAAGTTTACAGCAATACCATGTAGCTCCTGATAGCAGAGCGTGGCAATTGGCAGGGAAGCCAGGGCATTATAAACGTACAGCTCAATGAAGCGGGCCGCAACGATGGTATTGATCACAATGCTGACAAGACGCAGCATCCAGCTTACGACCATAAGCTCCATAGCCACAGGCATATTACCGATGCCGCCCGGCAGTGCGCTGATTGCGTTTTCGATGTCGACCTCGGTGTTGACCTGTCCGCTGCCCACATAACCGGCTATGCCGTTTGTCACCGTAGCCGCTACCTCAAACATCGCATTTAGAATTTCCGTGGAGTGTAGAACAGCCCAGCGGCAAAGCGTGATTTTCAGCATGACTAGCGCCACCTGCTGAATCGTAAAAGCTGTGCTGCCGCCGTTAATGGCAATGGTTTGGGTGAAATTGTACAGCTCTAAAACCATAAAAAGTGCCAGAATGGTGAGGGCAATCGGCATAACTACGCCGGAGCTGATAGAATCTGCATAGCCGGCCAGTGTGCTGTTCCAATCGGTCAGGCTGCTCAGCAGACCGGAGTTCTGCCCCATAGCGTTTATGGTGGCCGAAATGCCCGCCAGTTGGCTTCGTATCGTATCTTCAAAAATAGCGCATACCTCCCATCAGCTGACTGTCAATGTGCCAAAATAAGTGGCAACGGCAATGATAAGAACACCGCCTGCAATCGACCAGGCACCGCTGCTGATGCCGGGGCCGTTGTGGTCCTTCAGGTTCGTGCCCAGTGTCACCGCACCAAACAACAGCAACAGGCCACCGGCAAAATTGACAACATTCGTGATTAGAGAAGTGATTGTAGATACCATTTCCATGTAATTTTCCTTCTTTCTGTTTATGTGTCAGACTCGTCATCGTCGAGTTCGATGTTGTTGATTTCCTTCACATTTTTCATAAAGGCTGCAAAGTTGTTTTCTGCGCGCCTCTCGTAGTCGAAGGGACGATGCCCCTCTTTTTCTACCAATGCGTAATTAGGGTGCTTTTTAAGATCAAACTTGTAAGAGTAAAATGGCACGACACCGGAAATCATCAATAAACAGCGATTTCGCGGCATGGTGCGTATTTCTTCCGGTGTCATCAGATCACGGCTGGCCACCTGATAGTTCTTGGAAAAGGAGCCCTGTGCGCCGAGATTCTCTGTGGTGTTCAGCACCTCGATGGTCCGTTTGCCCAGCTGTTTACCGAAGAACTCCAGTGACTCCGGGTTATTGCCGCCACCCAGCACAAGCTCCGAATCACAGTTTTCCAGAATCGTGCCCCAGTCATCACCGTACTGAGATTTCAGCTGTGCGATTGACTGGTAAATCAGGGTACATCCGATATTTCGGCTGCGGATGGTGCTGATCAGAATCTGAAAGTCCGGAATCATGCCGATGTTCGGAAACTCATCTAAGAGAAACCGCATATGGCGAGGCAGGCAGTGATCCTCACGATTGTCTGCGGTATGCACAAGAATCTGAAAGCACTGCTGGAACATGACCGCGGCCAGAAAGTTATAGGCTGTGGTGGTGTCTGGTGTGACAACGAACAGCGCCACCTTTTTGTCGCTGGCCAGATCTTCCAGATGAATAGTATCATCCTCGCAGATTTTCATAATGGAGGGAATATTGAACGCGCTCATACGCATACCGAGGGATACATCAATGCTCTGTGCGGTTTTGTCCGGTGCCATGTGGTACAGTCCATATTGGCGCGCTGCGAATGACGCAGGCTTTTCCATGGCCAGATCTTCGAATATATCGTCCAACTGGCTGCGCCCCTGTGGTCCGTAACGATGCTGCATCAGCACAAAAAGCTCCATCACGCTGTTCATATTGTGCATCTCAGGTGGCTGCTCAAAATACACATAAGCAAGCAGCGCTTCCAGCAGTGAAGTAGAGCCTTCTTCCCATATCGGGTCGGCTGTGTTTTTCTGGCGTGGATCCTCTTTCATGTTTTTGATAAGATTCTTGGCAACAACCACAATGTCATCCGTATCATGGATGTACGCAAACGGATTGTAGTGGTCGGACTTGTCACGGTCCTTCAGGTTGAACACCTTTACGTCATAACCTTGCGATACTAGGACATTTCCGTAGGTGTCAAGCAGTTCACCCTTCGGATCACTGAGTACATAATTGCTGTTAAACTGCAGCAGCTGCGGACCTGCCACGCTGTAGCTTTTGCCGGAACCGGAGGGACCGAACACAATGACGTTTTTGTTGCGATTGTAGTTGTTCTCCGCTGTTACCGGCATCTTCATGGCAAGGCTCAGGGACTCTGTGGCCGTCAGGGGGATGTTCTCGCTTGCCTTTTCATGGAGAAATGGCGCAATGTCTGCCGCAGTGCCCCAGCGGGCGCTGCCGTACTCCTTCTGCGGCACCAGCCGATGACCGCTGTACTTTATGCAGAAATAAGCAAGACCCGCCAGCAGAATAGCCCCAACACCACAGCCCACAGGAATCGGCGCAGGGGATAGTTGCAAGGGATGCAGTACAATTTTGCTAATATCTACCGCAGCGGCCAGCCTTTGCGTGACCGTTCCGACAGCGGATACATACAGAAGTCCTACCCGGTTGCCCAGCCAAAAGCAGCCCAGACTTGCAGCAAGACAGATCAAAATTTGCTTTGTGCGCTGTTCCTTCATAGCCGCTCACCTCGCTCCTGCGCCGGCGGCGGGCGGTGCTGGTTCAGCTCCTTCGTACGCTGCATAGTCCGTTCGGACAACTCCTGCAGCAGACTGGTGGGACGTTCCTTGCCGCGCGCAGCGATGCAGTTTTCAATAGCGGTCTGGATGCGGTCCACGTCCTGCCCCTTGAACCACAGGTTCAGCTGTCCGGTGTCCTTGTCCTTGGTAATGGCAAAGTCCACCGAGTATTCCTTGAGCTGTCGCCTGACATAGGGCAGTGTTTTGTCGTTCAGCTCCACCGAAGCGAGAGCCTGCGACTGCCGGTTCAGTGATTGAATTGATTGCTGCCCGTACTGCCGCGCTTGCAGCATATTGGCAACCGCCTGCAATATCCCAAAGATGCCCTGCCCGGCAAGCTTGGCTGCGTTGATTTGCACCCGGATGGCCGTTTCTTCTACCATACGGTATCACCTTTGCTTTCTCCGTAATAAAATTTCAGCCTCACCACGGCAGCGGAGCGCCGGTGCGTCGGGCGTATGCTTCGATTCTTTTTCCCAACCTGTATTGCTGCAAGCGGTCCGGCAGGCTGTATTCCAGTGTGCGGACTTTTACATGGTGTTTCATTGCGCACTTGAAAAAGGCGTACAGGTACCGCTCCTTGCCGCTGATCTGGCGCATACGGCTGACATACACGCAGTCGACCTTGCTGTCTCTGATACTGCGCAGCATACTCTGATACCCGTCGCGCAGCGAGCCGTGCCCTTTATAATCGATGCTGCCGCCGACTACCGTGCAGCCGTCGTCACCGGCCTGCCTGCAGCAGGCATCGTAGCTCGCGCGGGTCGCTGCGCAGTCACCGGGAATGAGCGCATACACCCATGCACGGGGCAATTTTACTTGATTTGGCATTATCTCTCTACCTCCAGCTCTTGGTCATAAAAGCTCAATTGCTCACCTTCTAAGCGGAACCGTATGTCCAGCTCGGCAAATGTGAAATTCCGATTGAAGCGTTCCGTTGCCTTATTTGGTGTGTCCTGCAATTCCAGCATCAGCTGCCATAAATCAGGATGTGCATGGTACAGATGCCGCAGCTCGGTCATGGATGCATTGGGGCAGAACCAGCACCCGCCGCGGTGGCTGTGCTCATACAGCGGCGACAGCAGCCCCTCCTGCCTGCACATGGAAAATGCATCCTGCTCTGTCACTCCGTACTTTGCCATAAGCGAAACCTGGTCAGGCTTTAGCCGTTCCAGTCTGATCGGTTCATCCGCGGCAATCCCTAAATAGGAAACTGTACCCGGCGGCAAACTCTTTTTATAGGCTTCCAGTGGCGGGACCTTGCAATCTCGTTGAATTGCACAGCGCCCAGCCAGCGGAAAAGCGGCAAGCTTTCCCTGTGCATTGCCGCGGCTCACCACATGGTAAAAGCAATCCAGATACGTCTTTTCAGCGTGCAAAACCCTTGTGGGAATTCCGCGCTTTTCAAAGTACGGAATTGCTGTCTCATAGATAAACCGTGCATGCTCGGGCAGCTCGCCGGAAATCTCCTTGCTGAACATGACTTCTGTGTAGATGATTTCGTCCAGCGGTTCGCCATGCTGTAGGGCCAGCAGTGCTGTTGCATTGCTGTCTTTGCCGAAGCTCGAACAGATGATATGTTTCATGTCATTCACCAATAAAAATAGGGCGGCCCGCGAGAGTCGCCCATACCATGTATGTCTTTCATATGCCTTTAGTGCTCGCTCTCATCCATTTTGGATTTGCGGCGCTTGTATGCAAGAATTCCGAAACCGACGATAGACCCGAATACCGCCGTCGAAAGCAGCGCAAAGGGGAACCCATCACCCGTTTGGGGAATGACCGGCATCGGCGCAGGCGTTGCCGTGGGTGTGCTTGCCGGTGCAGGGGCAGGCGTAGGCGTGCTGTTCGGCGTCGGCTGCGGCGTATTGCTCGGGGTGTCCTCATGCGGTGTTTCCTCGGGGATGTGAGCATCCTTCATAACGACAGTCTGAAGCTCACCGGTGGGCAGTACAGTAAAGGTAATGCTTTCCGCAAGCTGATAGCCATTGGGGGCGGTGATCTCGGTCAACGTGTAGTCACCGGCAGGCAGTTTTTCAATGTAGTGGGGCTTGTCCTCGGAAACCCACTGTGCAACCGTGTTGCCGTCCTTATCCTTGATGACCAGCTCTGCGCCGGACAGCTCTTTATCTGTGGCAATGTCAACCTTGGAGATTTGTACCCTGGTAATGTCATCTTTCATGATGACCGTAGCATCGTCCAGCAGCTCCCATTCCTCCCAGGGAATGATCCAAAGCTTCTTTTTATCCTTCAGATAGTAGACATCTGCCTCGTCCAGCTCATGGCCGTCAACATCTGCTTTGCGCTCCAGGCGGAACACAATGTCATCCGCAACGGTATAACCATCAGCAGGTCGCTTTTCTGTCAACGTGTATTCTTCGTCAAAATGCAGCCCCGTCACACGGTGCGGCGTGTCGGTGGATACCCAGGTGTCAACAATGTTGTCCTTCGTATCCTTGATGATCAGCGTAGCACCGGGCAGTTCTTCATCGTTGGTCAAATCTCGCTTACTCACCCACATTTCAGTAGGCTTGTTGGCGCAGGTGCTGTCCAGTACCTGCAGAACCTCGCCGTCATAGGTGAAGATGACATCCATCTCTGCATCGTTGAGATAGTATCCCAGCGGGGCGCGCAGCTCGCGGATAAAGTAATTGCCGCTGTTGGTCGTGGCATCGAGCCGGTCACTCTGGCCGTACCACTCGCCGCGGATGGGAACATCGCAGTTGAAATAGGTGTAGCCGTCCGCAACGGTCTCGGGACTGGTGGAAATCAAATCACCGGCAGAGAACAGCTTATTACCGTCCACGTCGTAGATGTCATCGCGGGTGTACAGGTTGAACACAGCACCGGCCAGATATTTGTCGGTTTCCTGATTGATCTTGTACACACCGACGCGGGCATGCTCACGGTCATTGTAGAAACCAAGGGTCTGCTGTTCAGCCAGTTCCGCAGAGGCTTCCGATGCGCGTACAACATCAAAATGCTGTTCACTGTCGCCATTTTTGACGATGCTCTTTGCCATGACTACATCGTTCAGCTGATTATCCCAAGAAAAAGTCACATCATAGCTGTCCGTAGTACCAACATAGCCATAGGGTGGCTTGGTTTCCTCCACATGATAGCTGCCCAGCGGCAGGGTAATACCGACCTCGCCGAGCGTGCCGTCGTGGATGACCGACAGAAAATCATAGGTCGCCTTGGTGCGGGACGGTGCAAACACAGCAGTGTCTGCACTGCCGTCACCGGTGGTAACAACCGCTACCACATCGCCCTTGGCATACCAGAGCGTGCGGCTGCCGTTGGCATCCAGCTGGCGGTCCTGCGTGTAGATGTCCTCGGCAGCCGTAATGGTGTATTCCGCACCGGCCAGTGGGCGCAGCGTATAGGCAAAGTCGGAATCGGCCTCGCCGGTCATCCAGGGGTCGATCAAATCGTTGGTTTCGATCATTCCTGTCAAGGCATTGCCGGTCTTACGGATGGTCAGCTTGCCCAGCGTTTCCTCATTCCAGTAGTTCTCACCAATGACAAGCGTATCCATGCTGTTTTCATTGTCATCACCGGTGGCCTTGTAGATGCGGTCCGTGGAAATATCGAAATCCACATAGTAGTTGCCGCTGTCAGCCCATTCGTTGTAGAAGCCGTCCGGGCCGACAGTCTCCACAATGCGGTATTTGCCCAGTGGCAGCTTTTCAGGCAGGGTCAGGATGCCTTCCTCGTTGGTGTAGAAGGTGTCCACGTTCTTGGTCAAATGCCCATTTACCGTGTCCGTCATCGTGACCAGCTTGGGCTTCCCGTTTTCCAGCCGATAGTTGCCGTTGTCATCCAGCCAGTAGATCTGGAAGGCTGTATTCGGCAGCAGGACCGGTTTGCCGGTTTCCGTATCGAGTTTCGTGATTTTCAAATACACTTCAATCTCCTCATCCAGTACCGTGAATTTCTGATAGGAATCCGATGCTTTCATCACACTGTCCTTCGGCGTGGCCATCGCGCCCCAAGGGTTGTTGTCCTGCTCGGAATCGATGCTGACCAGGAACGGCTCTGCCTGGAACAGGTCGTGCGGAGTGGTCGTCTCCACGACCAGATAGGTGCCGTAGGAAAGCCCATGCACGCGAATGTTGCCGGAATCATTGCTGAAGATTTCGGCCAGTTGATACTCATTGGCACGCCCCGTGGGCTGCCAGCCATCACCCTTGCCGTTCTTGTTGTCGCCCGCCGCAGTCAGCGTCCTGTTATAGGCGGCCATTTCATCGGCGTTGACCTCGTAGGTCTTGGCAATGGCCTGCGTCTCACCGGAAAAATCCCACTTGGGGTGCTCGTTGTCGTATTCCTTGTTGATGTAGGCATCCAGAATGCTTTGCAGTGTGTAGCTTCCGGTTCTGGTCTGGTCAAACTGGTCAATCTTGGACAAACCGGACACAAGATAGAAGGTAAACCCTGCGCCCTCCAGCTCCAGTCCATTGGACTGCCCGCTGGAGGATACGACCTTGCTGATCTCCACGTTGCCCTTGGCGACCTGATCCTGACTTTCGGTCAGACCGCTGTCCTTATGGATGTGGTAGTTGCTGTTGTAGGCCGCGGTATCACTGGCAAAAGTGGTTTTCTCCACATACCAGCCCTCATCTGCATAGCTGGGCGTGATGTAGTAGTTGTGCTCGTCGCAGAGATACCCGGGCGCATAGGACAGGTAATAGGCATCGTAGGTCCAGGTGCCGTCCAGAGCCTTGCTCTTGGAGATGGTGCTGAACTGGTTCTTGTATACCCAATCTGTATACTGCCCGTTGCTGGCTGCCAGCGCG
>ERZ831773.753-NODE-753-length-40335-cov-11.131951_pt1 | contig 40335 bp, 51 predicted proteins | sample MGYA00519696_ERZ831773 | MGnify/ENA primary metagenome ERZ831773 (study PRJEB31850, sample SAMEA3708720) | human gut metagenome | biome: human gut; feature: human-associated habitat; material: faeces | place: China | collected 2014 ...
TAACCGACATCAGCTTCGCCCCTGTCGGCACTGCTTTCTGATATGCCGTATCACTGTAAGTTTCAAACTGATGTGTCACACCATTGCCCATGTCATACAGTGCATTTACCCTACGTTGTAACTCTTTGTCCGTCAGCTTTACCGCAGAAATCTCAACAGTATTCTCAGCAATTTTTTCGACAGCGGTTGTGTAGTCATCTGGCAAACTGTCAGCCACGGATTGTGCTGTCTGTGCGGCGGTTTCAGCGCCCTGCTTGGCAGTGTCTGCCTGCGTTGCGGACGTTTCTGCAGATGTCTTTGCGGTTTCAGCTCGGCTTGCCGCCTGCGTTGCCGTATCGGCTGATACTCCTGCGGTGGTAGCTGATTTCTCAGCGTTCTCAGCCGCTGTTGTCGCTGTATCTGCGGCTGATTTTGCTTTCTGCATATCTGCGTGTGCCTGTCTGCCTATGGCGTCTATGCGGTCTAGTGCGTCAGCTGCCACACTTGGTGACGGGATAGCCGTATCGCCTATTGCCGCACCTATTCTCAGACGGAAAATTCGTGATTTTTTCACTAAAATATACTCATCGCCTGACAGTTTCTTTGCACATATCTGACACGATACTGTCTGCGCTGAACGCAAGATATCTGCGGTTGGCGTCCATGTGCCGCCTGTGATATCGACCTCGTACTGAACGCCGTCGCCGTAGTCTATAGTCAGCACATAGCGGTCTGCGCCGTCTACTGTCAGCCCTTCGACAGACACAGGACGGGCATTTGTTTCACCCACATAGCCCAAAAGGGCTGTTGATGTCATTGCGTTGTAATTTTCGTCTAGTCTGATTACCATTTCTGCACCCCCTATACGATTGCTATGTAGTCAATGCTGTACGTTCCTGCAGGCACATTGACAGTGGTTGCGCCATTGCTAGGACCCATGCAAATCACTGCGAAATATGCGCCCTTGTACACCTGCACATGGGTGCAGTAGTTCTGAAATGGGCTAGGTGTGCCGATATCTCTCAGTGACACGCATATCTGCTTCGGCACAAAATCCAAATTCAGCGGTATTTGTACGCTTGGCGCCGCCTTTTCCAGTGTGTATTCAATCGTCCCGCTTTTGACCTTGTTTTGGTTCAAATCGTTTACTGCCTGTTCTGTTGCCGTTAGTGCGTCAACCAATGCCTGGCGAACGTCACGGCCATAAAATGCGTTTCGGACAGTTTCGATTGCCGCTGCCAAATCAACATTATTTGCCATTTTATCCCTCCTAGTCTAGTGTGTGGTTCTTTGTGGTAACGCTGTTACACATGATATCACCTGTTTTGCCGTAGCACTGCACTGCGATTTTTTCATTTTCGTTATACAAATACATCGCCCTGTTATTGGTATCAACTGTAAACACCTTTTTACCGCTGTCTGTGTACGTTGAAATATTACCACTATTTGTATCTAGTGAAAATTTTAATTCGTTATTCCAATAGCCTGACATAGCGCCAGCCTGCAAGACGATATGACCGCCGATTGTGCTGTTGTCAATGCGTATCTCCAGCGGACTGACTTTCAGCGTCCATTCATTATGGGATAGCTGAATTACACTGGTATTCTGGCTAGACGTTTTTATATTTATCGTTCCGCCTGTGATAGTTGCCGATTTCGACGACAGCCTATTGGCGATAACGTTACCGTTCTCGTCCACTTTGAACGTTCCATTGCCGTTGTTGATTTTCAACCCTGTCAGGGTCAGGGCGGTTATAAAACTAGCCACCAAATTTCCGTCGATAGTCCATGCGTTTGTGTACGGCCCTGTTTTTGCAGAACCGCCGTCGGACGATTTCCAAAAACCTAAACCATTTTTGTTTAGCTGAATGCAGGATTTACAGGTATTTATGTCAGCCGTATCCATAATCAGAATGCGCTCTGGTTTTTCGGACGGGTCAAGAATAACGTGTCCACCCTCTGCGCCCGTAATCAGTTTTGTGGCATTTTCAATTTTGCTGTCTATGACCTGTCTGTTTCTGAATTCACTATTATCAATAGCGGTCTGCAGGCTCTTGGTTTTGGCTGTCATGAACCCTGTCATGGTCTCAAATTTGTCACCAAATGTCAAATCCGATTGTTCAGGGTTGTCTAGGTTGATAGTAATGCCGATTATGCGCAAATCTTCGTCAATCCCCATGAGAGGGTTGACCACACGATACCAGCAGCCTAGCTCAAACTGTTCAAAATTCATATCAATTGTTGACAAATCAACCGCAGTTATTTTATACTGCTTTTTGGCTTTGTTTGCACTTTTCAGGAATGCTGTAGCTTTTGTCTTCAAAATTGACGCCTGTGTTACGTCGTCCCACGTCTGTGTACCGCTGATTACGCCATACTTAGCGACCAATGCACTGTCTTCGATATAGTCTTTACCGCCGTTTACACTGCCAATCGTCAGCCTTTTCTCGCTATCGGTCAGCTTTGCGCCCAGCGGATATAGTCGTGTAATAACGCTCGTTTCATCAATTTCACGGCTGATAGTTTTTAGATTTACCGCCAGTTCTATTTTTGTATCTGTGCCGTGTCCGATATGTTCCAGATAGTCTATATACACTTTGCCGTCTTGGTCTCTCAGCTGTATCTCACCGCCGAATTTTCCGACCAGTTGTTCAGATATTGCGTCCATAGTCGATACCCAGTTGACAGAATATGTGTAATTATTTTCAGCCGTTACAGTGACCTGCCCGACCGATATGTGTTTGTCGTCACCGACCTGCGCATTGTGTTTGGAAATGAATGACGCTAGCACTGTCCGAACGCCTACCATTTTGTATTCCGCGTATGGCTGAACACTATCGTATAGCCAGCCTAAACGCCCCTCGCAGGTGACAGATTTACAAATCAGTCCTTGCTCGTCCATGCTGTCAGGGCATTTCAGCACACGTCCGATAAAAACGTTTTTGCCTGTGTTGTCGTCCGTGACAGTGACCGATGTTGTCAGTGGTTTCAGTTTGTCATATCCTGCATTGTCAGGGTATATGGTAAACGTAAAACTGTCAACGGCATTGACAGCCTTGACGATTTTTCCACCCGAAATGCGGTCAAGGTTATCACTATGTATCGTGGTTTTTTCTGTGCCGTTTGTGATAGTGACAGTATGCATTTATAACACCTCCTCATGCAGATCCAGCGTGAGCGACCCGAAGCCATACGCTGACAAAGTGTTCAAACCCGGCTGTAAAATCAGTTCGTCCATATCGAATGGTTTTTCTGTCGGTCTGTATACCTTTTCGGAAATATCAACGCTGTTGTTTTGAAAATGTGTGAATCCTACCTTGTCAATATCATCAGCAGACCGCCTATATATCAGACGTGGTTTTATCGGCACGTCTGAATACAAATAGACTTTCAAAACACCCATAGGGGCGTGTGGAGCCATTTCAATAGCCGTCAGTGTCATGTCCGTAAGATTTAGATAGTCATTTTCAAAACTGAAATTGTCAAATCCCTTGTCAGAAAAATCGTCAGATATCTTATACGGCTGTGCTTTGAACGTTGCCGTTACCTCAACATGATATCCCTTTTCACTTTCAGCACAGCTAATCGCTCTTGCCTTATAATGGTAAATTTCGGCATCATCGTATAAATCACATTCGCCAGCCGACAAAATCCAGTTTTCAAAATCTGCCACTGTTTTCCGCAGGGCGGTTTTTGGACAGTCCATAAACACGAATTTGTATGTCAACGTTCGTGTATCATAGGTAGGTTTACCGCCATTCTGATATGTGAAACATATGTCGCCATTGCGGTATGGTATAGTAGCCGATATATCCCTGATACTTGGCGGCGGTGTACTGCGTGATGTCAGCAACGCTCCAAAATCGGTATAGGAATTTTTACCATTTATCGTTATACTAGACATTGTCAGCCACCCTCCTAGCATTCAGATTGATTTTTTCAGCCATAGCAACGTCCATGTATGGTGCTGTCACTGTGGCAAAACGTTTTCCGTCAATGTTCATAACCACTGTCAGATCACCGCTCTTGCCGTGTTGTGTGGTGCTGTCGGCTTCGGTTGATATTTTGTCAGCCGTTTTTCTTGCGGTCTGTCTGCCTATCATGACAGGATCCATTTCAGCCGATACACCTGCAACGCTGTCAACGATAGCCTGTGCCTCGTCAACTGGTTCGTCTGCAGTGTCTTCCATACCGACCGCAATTCCCGACGGCAGATACTGACCGACCTTTTTCGCCATGACCCTTGAAGGCGAATGGATATCGAAGAAATCGCAAAATCCGTCTATAATGGCACTGCCTACGTCTTCCACTACGCTCCAAATTCCGCTGACGGCAGAAACTAAACCGTTCAAAATGCCCTTGAGGATATTTGCACCCAAATCCAGCCAGTCAACGTCCTTGAATCCGTCTATGATAGCACCGATTATTTCGGGAAGAGCGTCGATAAGGTCAGGCAGAGCCTGTGGCAAGCCCTGTGCCAATGCGACAATCAGTTCCATACCTGCCTTGACTAGCGCAGGCAGATTTTCTGTCAGTGAATCTGTTATAACAGGTATCAACGCTATTATTGCGTCAATCAAATCAGGTGTGCATTTGGTCAGACCTGTTATTAGTCCTGTTAGTAATTGGAAACCGCCCTCGATGATTGCAGGAAGATTTTCAATCAGCGTGTCAGTTATTTGTTTTATCAAACTAGGTAACATTGGCATCAATTGTTTGATAACATCATTTAGTCCGTCAATCAGACCTAAAAACAGTGTGATTGCGCCCTGCACCAGTTCAGGCACTAGCGTCGGGATAGTTGAAACCAACGCATTTATCAGCCCGAAAAAGCCGTTAAGCAGTGACGGCAGAATTGAATTGATTAGTGACGGCGCTGATTGTGCTAGTGACTGAATGATAGACGTTAAAACCGTAGTTGCCGCTGTGATTAGCGTAGGGGCGTTTTCGGCAAGCGTTTCTGACGCAGAGCTGAACAGCCCAGATATAACAATCGGGATTTGTTCGGTCAAGCCGTCAAGACCGTCGCTGTCATATGCGTCTAGCAAACTAGAAACGCCGTCAAACAGTTTGGTAAAACCGCCTGACAATTTCTGAACAGCTGGCAACGATTTTGTCAGAAAATCTGCCGCCATTCCCTTTGCACCAGCCATAACAGGCGTGAACGCAGTTCCCAAAGATGCAAGGGCGTCCTGCAATTCAAAACTAGCACGTTCATAGTCCAGCGTTGATTTATTTGCTGATTGGTATTCGTCATTGATTTCCGACAGACCCGAATTTGCCAGCCAATCAAGGGCATACTGCTGACGTTCTGCCTCTGACGTGCAATTCTGTAGACCCGCATTAAAATCGTCAACGCTATCACCCATACGCCCGATAAGCTCTGAAAACTGACCTGTCGCAGCACCTGTGGCAAGGGTTTCCTGCAAGCTATCTGAAAGGCTCTCGATTTTCAAGGTATCAGGGAATTTTTCAACCGCTCCGCTGAGTGCATTTATAGCAGGCGTCATTTGTTCATCGCTGAAACCAACAGCCATAAGGTTTGATAACGCTTCAATGCTCGAATCGGACTCGCCTGTGATAGCCACCAAATCTTGCATTTTTGATTTCATAAAATCAAAATTGTTGCCGCTGGTTTCGGCGTTTGTTTTCAGTTTGGTCATATCACTGTTCCACTCACGGCTAGTTTCGACGTTTGCCGCAAGTGCCGTTGTTACAGCCGCAAGACCAACACCTATGGTTTGCGTGTATTTCTTGAATCCGTCAGCCGCCTTGCCTATCATGGCCGTGTCTATCTTGCCTAGCGTTGCCGTGAACTTTACGGCTTTGCTTGCCGCACCGCCTATGGCAGAACCGACTTTTTCAACTTTTTTTATGACAGGTTCGACCTTGTCTTTGACTTCTTTAAATGCCGTGCCGATAGCATTGACATTTTTCTTTTCGTCTTTCAGACTTGACAGCTTCGACTTCGTTGTTTCCAACTCTCGCTGAAACGCACGATACTGTCCTGCGTCTATCTCGCCTTTTTTATATTGTGCCGTGACCTGCGATTGTGCTTCTTTCAGCACGTCCAACTTTGCTTTTGTTTCTTTGATACTGTCTTTCAGCAGGTCTTGCTTTTGTTTTACCAGCGTGACGTTGTTCGGGTCCAGCTTTAGGGCTTTATCGACCGCTTTCAACTCGCTTTCCAGCTCACGGCTTTTCTTGTTCGTTTCTTTCAGCGCCTTGTCAAGACCTGTGGTGTCACCGCCTATTTTGATAGTAATGCCCTTTATGCTACTTTTTGCCACCTATCATTACCCCCTTTCCGAAATTCTCTCGCAAAGCCTGTCGGTCAGGCTTCGTCAAGGTCAACCTATATGCGTTATCTAGGTATTCTTGACCGCTCTCTGTCTGCCTGAGCCGTGCAATAAAAGCGTCACGACGTATCAGCAGATAGTCATAGTAGTCCATATCATCAACATCATATAGTGATATACCCATATAGTCCGCAACTAACTTTTCCCACGTTGAGGAAATTTCATATTTTTCCCCCTCTCTATCCTGCGGTGGATAGTAGGGGAGCGCTAGTTTTTTGAATTTTTGATTTCTAGCAGATAGTCGATATATGTGCGGTAGAATGTTTGAATGTCGTATATATCCCAATCAGCCAGTGTTTCAGCCGTTATTGGTATTTTCGCAATGTTGTGTGACATCAGTTTTGCACACATTTCGATTGCTTCGTCCAGCTTGTTGCCGCCTAGCTTTGCGGATATTTCTCCGAACGCTTCAATCTCACCCTTTGTGGGTGGCATAACAAATATCGTGGTATGCTTTTCATCAGCCAGCTCGATACGCAGGCTAGGTTTTTGCATTTTATTGAAATTCAACGTCTTTGGCATTTTTTGTATACCTCCAAAAAAACAGCCCACTGAAAATCTCAGCAGGCTGTGTATTTGTGTTGCTTATGTGGCACTTATTGACTTATCCTCTTCGATGTAGGTAATCAGTGTTCCCTCGCTGTCGCTTGGCAGTGCTTTGAACTCAGCGTCAATAACGCTTTCCTTGTCTTTTGCGAACGCCAGTTCGATGCCGCTCTGATTGTTGCCCACGATCATGACCCATATATCTCCGTCAACTGCGTCAACGTGGTGGAAACACAGAACATACCTCTTGCGACGCATATTCTTCAGACCGCCAATTTTGACAGTTCTACGTTTCTTGCTGGTATCTTCTGTTACTCTTGCAGTATCGCAGAGGACGTCAAGGGTATTGCCGTTGAATACCATGATACCAGTTTTCAGCGTAGCCTCTTCCTCTGTGATGATTGTCTTCTGGTGTGTGCCATCATCATCACTTGCGGTGTAGAATGTCGGCTTATAAGACAGGGTTGCACCGCCCTGGATATAGCCCAAAACATTGGCTTTGGTGCAGATAGTATCAACATCAGGTATTGTTTCATCGTTGAAATCCTGATAGTAGATATAACCGCTTCCAAGAATGATATTGCTTGGGGCTTTCTTTGTCTCATCCATTTTAATTCCTCCTTTTTAAATTTGCGATTTATGTACGAATAATTTTTCAACAGATTTTGGGCGTTTGCTATTGCTATTTAACGTCCTTAAAATTTCTTTTTGCCAAACGCAAACAAAATCGTCAGGTGCTTGCAATTCCGAAATAAACACTGTGTTCTTCTCGCTGATTTTTCTCATGTATTTCCAAAATTCAGAACTGTCAAATTCGCCTGTTGAATAGCCTGTAACGCCAGTATATGGTGGGTCAGCGTATACTATAGATCCGTCAGGAATGTCAACACTGCGATAATCGGCACAGGTAAATTTTGCTGTTTTAAGATTTTCAATATCTCGCATTATAGCATTCCTACCTTGCTTGGCATAATTGTTACCCCTTTTGTTTCGGGCACAGCCACCAAACCATTTCGCACCAAACGAACACGCAAAGCCCACAAAGCCAGTCAACGCCTTATCCTCGTCCTTATGCTCACGGATATATCTATACTGTTCTTCAGATATATTTTCGGGCAAATCATAGCCGTTTTGTAATGCCTGATACATAGCTATCAGATATGGGTGTAGATCATTGCATATAACATTTTCAAAATGTGGTGCTAATTTTGTTTCGATTGCACAGCCGCCACAGAACAAACTTACAAACGTCTTGATATTTTCCTTTTTTTGTAAAATGAGTTCTGAAATAGGTTTTGCAATTTTGCATTTGCCACCTAAATATTGCATTGTCCCTTCCTTTACTTCAAATAATTGGTAAACAAATATCTTATCTGATACTCCTTGCTGTCTTCAATCCAGCTTTCAGACTTTTCCAACTCAAAATCTGCAAACTGTTTTTCAACAGCCGTTTCTAATTCAACGTCGATTTTCCTAGTGTACAATTCAATGACTATCGTCTGTTCTCGCAGGCTTGCGGGGTGCATATCGTCTCCGCTGTCTATGGTGCTTTCACGATAGAACACGCAGTATGGCGTTTTCATTTCATCACGTGATGAATAGTATGCGACTTTGTCTTTCAGTTCGTCGATAGCCGTTAATCGTGAACGTATATCAGCCAATGTCAAATTCATTTCTTCAACCTCGTTTCTATTAACTCAGGCAGCGTCTTTTGTGCATATTCTTCAACAGGTTTGATATGCACAAATGCTTTTACTCTGCCCTTACCGCCTTTTTTTGCGTGACCATGCTCCAGCAGATGTGTCAGATAGTAGTATTTTTTGTTACGCACAACAACACGCTTGTTGCCCGATTTAGCGTATACTGTTTCAGCTTTCCAGCTTTCGGCATACTTGCCTGTCCGACGTGGTGATGTGGTTTTCAACTTTTCGACGCACTGGTCTGCGACCTCGTCAATACAGCCGTCAACTATCTTTGCAGTTTCTTCGCTGTACTCTTTCAGGTCATCAGCGACCTGTTTCGCCAGTTTACTGACATCAATTTCAACCGATTTCATCAGCTATCACCGCCAAAACGTTCAGCCGTCAACTCAATGGCTGTCCCTGCGACATATGTGCGTATGATACGATATTCCCGACCGTTGTAGAATAACATATCCTCGTCATCATAGTCATAGTAATCTGCCATTTTGATTTTCAGCGTGGGTTGAAATCCTGCCTGTGCGGCGCTGTAAAATTCAGACCGTGAAATTGATGATACCTGACAGAACACTTCTTTGGCGTTCTCCCAATCAACGACCTTTTCTTGATTTCCTATTTCGTCTGAAACTATCTTCGCTTTGGCAATTTTTACAACATCATTAAACATTGTTAAATCCCCTCCGTGTAGTCCTCGTTCAGACTTAGTGCGTCTCGTAAACGCTCGTAATTCTTGCGGAAATCTTCTCCCTTGCCGTTGAAATCATACTGCCATTTGACATAGTTTTCGATAGCCTTTTTCAGAATTGCACTGCAATCGTCAGCGTCAAAGGGAACGAACACGCCCACACGCTTCAAGTCCTCCATGCAGGCGTCCACGTTTGACATAATGTCGCTATCTAGCTTGTTATGCGATATCCTCAGCGAATTTTTCAAACTTTCAAGCATTCGTTATGCCCCCTTTATCATCATGATTACTTATTCTTCTTCGTGAGTGTCACAAGGCTGTTCTTGTCGACGACCTTGCCGTCTACCAGCATGACCGCCTTTGTTACCTGGTCTTCGGTGTCATTGTCCTCATATCTCTTGACCGTCATGGCAAGATTTGTGTTGAGGATATAGTCCTCAGGGCGGAAGAAGAATGCAACGATTGTGTCAGCCGATACAGTATCCGCATAAGCGTCGATATCGTCTGAGAACACAACAGGTGTGCCAAGAACTGATGGCTGCATATCGCCGTTAAGACCATAGTTGACCCTAGCGATAGGCTGTCCGTTTGTGTCTGTCAGTGCCTGAATGTCGCAGAATGTTGCATAGTTCATGAACATCTTAACGCCTGCTCTGTAGCCTGACGGAATTTTCTTTTTCATATCCCACAGGGTTTTGTATGTAATGCCGCTTGTCGGTGCAATGTCCACGTTCTGACCGCTGACAACAGTTTCCTTTGTGATACCCTTTGGCTTGCCAGAGCCGTCGCCCTTGATGATTGCTGTCTCAATAGCGGCGATCATTGCGTCGGCTACCTGATTGGCAAATACTGTCTCAAAGAAGTCGAGTGATACCACAGAAACTTCGAGTGACATGGAGATAGCACATCTCAGCTTGTAGTAGCTGAAAGTGATTGAACCGGTGGACTTCTTCTGTGTGTCAGAGCTTGCGCCCTCAGCGACCCATGTTGCAACTGGCTTGGCGCTTGAAGTAGGAATTGTCACACCACCCTTGATATTTGTCTTTGTGACAAGGGCATAGATCTGTCCGTGTTCCTCCAGCTTCTCAACGATTCTCTGCATGGTTGTTGACGGAATAACAGCCGCAACGTCAGTGGTCTTTGTGGACTGTGCCTCGTTCGCAAACTTCGCAGGGATTGGTGTACCCTCGAGAACGTTATGCATAAATGCAGTTCTGTACTCGACGCTGTCATAGATGTTTGATGTGTGTGTGATTGCATTCTCGCTCATTTTGTTTTCATTCCTTTCAATAATATTTTTCATAGTATCTGACGCATGGTCCTTTGTCATAGCGTTCAGATTTGCCTGTGCCTTTGCCGCTTTCTCAGCGTCATTCATCAGCTTTTCAGCTTCCTCAAAATTGCCCTCGTCGATGAGAGCCTGAGCCTTGTCAAGCATTTCCTGTCTTGTCATTTTTATAACCCTCCTTTAGTTTGTCAAGCCTTGCCTGTGCTGTTATCTTTTTGTCAGCACGCTCAGCTTTCATTTTTTCGATTACGTTCTGCGGTATGATATCGCAGTAGGCCGCCACAAGCTGTGATTTGACGTTCTTGCTCCCTGCGATTTCGTCTATCAGTCCCAGTTCGACCGCCTCATCAGCCGTCAGCCATGTTTCCTTGTCCATGATTTCCAGTGCCTTTTCTTTTGCCATGCCTGACTTGGTTATGTAGGCATTTGCAATGGTTTCATTGGCTTTCTGCAAAATCTCTGACATTTTGTCCATGTCATGGTAATCACCGCTTGTCACCGATGATACGTTATGTACCATGATCTGTGCCGTCGGTGATATATCTGACTTGCCTGCACACGCTATCACGCTTGCCGCACTTGCCGCAAGACCGACAACGTGTATTTTGACATCACCTGAATATTCACGGATTGCTGAATAGATTTCGGACGCCGCAAAAATATCACCGCCGCCAGAATTGATGTAAACTTCCAACGGCTCGTCTTTTTCAGCCGCAGCAGTTATACCCTTTGAAACCTTTGCAGGAGAAGTGGCGTCAATGTCGAAAAGGTCATAGATCCACTGGTCATCATTCGGAATGATAGTACCTTTGACGTTAATTTTCATCATTTTCACCTCCCTCACCGCTGTCTATCTTTGCCGTGTCTAATCTGACATAGTACTGATCGCCCGAAGGAATGTCAGCTAGATTGAACACGCTTCGGATTTCATTTGCGTTCATGATACCCCTGTCAAAAAACTGCACCAGATTCAGCTTGGTTGACATCGACGCAGTGCTCAGATTGAACGCTTCAAAAACTATCTTGTTGCCATACCCTCTTTCGATACGGCTGAATAGTTTTCGTGTGAATTCGCCAGCCAGTTCCATTACAACTGGTTCTATCTCCGATTCGTAGTAGGCGTTGTACTGGTCTTCCGTGTAGTTCGACTGTACGATATTGGCGTTCGTATTAAACAGCGAATAAATTCTCTGCGTGGTTTTTTCCATGACCGATGAATTCGGTACATAATCCTTTGCGTCAACTTGCTTTGCGTCTGCCTTGCTGTCGACCGCTGCAACGCCTGTGCCGTTCTGAACGCTCATGAATTGCTCGCTAAATTCTTGCGCCTGCTTCTTCAAATCCTCAGGGCGCAAGGAGCTTGTAAACTTCAACAGCCAGCGAATAATTGACGAATTTTTGATAGCCTTGACAATACCTTGGTCTGTAGTTGTCACGATTTCCATTAACGGCGTCAGCGTTTCACTCAGCCGTTCTCCGAAGATATCGTCCTTATAAAAATCACTACGCAGATGAATGATGTCAGCATATGGAAACGTATATCTTTGCCCGTTGAAAAACGTGAATTTCAAATGCAAATCATTGCCGATATATACGCATTCTGCACTGTCCGCAGGGATAGGATATAATTCAGTAGGATAGCCGTTGCCGTCACGGATAATCAGGATAAATGCGTTGTTGTTCAAACACAGCTGTGTTGCGACTTTTTCCAACATTTTCTGCATCGTCATGAACTCGTTAGGTTCTTCCAGTAGCATTCGCATATATGGTTCAGGGTTTATCTCGATACTGCCATCACCATTTCGGCTATATGATTTTCTGATATGCTTTGCGGTCAGCTTTCCGATAGCCTTGACCTTTGGGCGAATGCAGGCACGCACCAAGTCCGAACGATAAACATTACCGTCCCAACTATAGTAGCCGTTGCCGATTTCCGACATCATCTTATATCGGGTCACTACCTGTGATCTGTTTTTAAAACGATTTATCAGACCCATTTTTTCACCCCTTTCATATCAAACTCTCAAATTCTTCCTGCCGATTATAATAGACCACATATGCGTCTAGTAGTGCCGCAAGTCCGTCTATTCTCTGCGTTCGGTCAGATTTCTTACACGGCTGAATGTTGCCATTGACGTCTGTCTTTACAGCCGTATTCAGGAAACACCATTTGTCAATCGGGTTGTTGTCGTAAACGATGTTGTGTCGCTGAAACTCAGCCTTCAAATTCTTCATTGGGTCAGACAGCGTTATAACGCCCTGTCGCACAGGTACTAAAACGCCCTTGCCAAACTCTTCTTCAAATGCCTTTATCAGCTCGTCCGAAACGTGCCAGGGGTCATAGCCGATAGCCAAAGGATAGATATCTTCCTTATCCCTCAGCTCCAAAAACCAGTCTAGGATAACACGCTTGTTGACTTTGTTTCCCTCGCACGTTCTCAGCAGACCTTGCGATTTCCACAATTCATACGGCACACTATCTCGTCCACGTCTGTCACCCTTTTCAGCGTCAGCGTCAAGAACGGCTTGCGGTATCCAGTACATAGATTTTATATACAACCTATCATCATCAGGCTTTTTGCAGATAGCCTTTGCGGCATTCAGGTCTATATAATCAGCGGCGTCAAAACCACCGATGAAATATCTGAATGGATAGTCCACGACAGTTTCTTCATTGTTCAGCTCGTCCCACCTCAGCCAGCCGCTTTCGGTATTCTGCGGAAGGTTAAAATCTTTGACCATAACTGTTGCCTTGAAGCTAGGATCGTCTTTGGCTTTCTGCACCATTTGGCGCAGATAGTCGGTTGATTTTATCGTGCCCAGCCCAGGGTTTGCTTTCAACCAACAGTCTTCCTTGTCCCATTCATCAGGGCTATCCAGTTCATAGATAAACGGCAAAAATCGGTTATTGTTTTCTGTCAGCCGTCCGTATAGCAGGTTATTTGCATATTCGTATTGGGCGTCAAAAATGCCGCCACGAACAAAGCCGTTTGTGGTAATGCAAAATAAAATGGGCTGCTGTCTAGCACCCATTGCTTGCTTTATCAAATCATATAGATCTCGGTTCTTTATTGCCGCCAATTCGTCGATAACACCGCAGTGAACGTCCAATCCGTCAAGGCCGTTTGAATTGCTGGCAAGAGCCTTTATAAATCCCATGTTCAACGGAAAATACAAATCGGCCGCACATTTACGAATATGCTTGCTCAACAATGGCGATTGTTTTATCATTTTGTAGCAGGCGTTGAAACCTAGCTTTGCCTGATCTAGCATTGTGGCGACGTTATATATCTGCGGTGAACCCTCTCCGTCATTGACTAGCATATCATTCTCGACCGCCGCAGTTTCCGTTGTCTTGCCGTTCTTTCGACCTTCGATTATCAAACATTCGTTATACTGACGCAGGTTGTTATCATCAACGAAACCGAATAGCGCCTGCAATCTTGCTTTTTGAAACAACTCCAACTTCAATGGCTGACCTAGTTTTCCAGACGGCTGCTTGCAGAATTTTTCGATAAAGTCCGTATGCCGTGTTGCAATAGCTTCGTCAAAATGAAATTCATCAGGGCTTGCAAATCTGTTCAACAGCATTTCCGAAACCTTTTTCATTTTCTCACACGCAACGATATTTCCGTCATAAATGCCAGTAAAATATTTTTCAAATTCCGTCAACGCTTTGCACCGCCTAGGAATTCCAACAGCTCGTCACCCTCAGATTTTTGCAGGCTGTCGAGAATAATGTTTTCAACTGTCTTAGCCATTGCATTGTATTTTCCGATTAGTGTTGCATATGCTTTACTTGCTGGGTGCTCTGTCTTGACAGTAAAACCATTGCCGTTTGTCGCTTCGATGATTGCGCCCTCTGCTTTTATCTTTTTCTGATACTCGCTCAGCAGATTTTCCATGTACTCCAGCTGATCCAATAGCTTTATACCTAGTTCTCTCTTTGCCGGTTCACAACTATCCACAGCTTTTCGCAACTCGCTCAAATTCTTTTTGATTTTTGCCATTGTCAGATTACACCCCCTTATGCGATTTTATCGTGCGTAAAAAATGACCTTTGCCCCCTCGGTATCTTAGGAAAAAATTCAGTCCAAATTTGAGGGGGGTACGGGCATGCCAAATGCGTCAAATTCACATTTTGTTAATTTTTTAGGCGATTTTTGGTAGAAATGGCCCTCGAAATTATCATGACATTTTTTGCACACGAATTCGAGATTGGCATGGTTCAATGATACCTCAGGGTCACGAATGTTCGCTGGTGTCAACAATGTTCGGTGATGAACGATATATCCAGCACGTTCGTGACATTCTTCACAAAGACCGCCGTCGATTAGTATGCGTTTGTCAATGTAGGATTGGCGACACTTCTTCCACGCTGCCGAGCGGTAAAAGGAATATGCAAAGCCTTTCATGATACCGCCCCCATAAAATAAAAATGCCACACATGGGACACATTGCTAAGAGGTGTGTGTGGCTGATTGGTATCGGCGTCAACATCATCGCAGTATCGACCGATATATCCGCCATAGCTAATGCCATAGCGGAATCAGGAGATCTAAAACAAAAGAAGTAAAAAACATGGAGCAGGTTAAGTGATGGCGCACCGCCCCTGCACATTGCCTGAGGGCTAGCCACTCAGGCGTAAAAATGGGGTTGGCTTTTATTGAGGAGATAACCAACTGACCTTTTCACCCTATCGGGCTATTATACAGTATAGCAGATTAATAACTGCATTTCACTGCATTTCACTGCACTCTTTCGGAACGATGATATGTTTCAGGGCTTCGCCGTGAATTTTATATATCGTGCGTTCCGAATAGTTCATATAGTCGGTGATCCCCATTATGTATTCACCATTTTCTTTGTTGAATTTTCCAACCCAGCGCTGATAAAAAAGATACCGCCGTTCAAGAACCTCTCGCTGGTCTGCGTCTGCTACTGCGTCAATGGACTTTTCAATTTGCAGACGTTTGTCAATCAGTATCAGCGCCAGTTCCTGCTGTCTGCGTTCGTATTCTGCTATGCGTTCTATGGTGCTTGACATCTTGTCACCATTGCAACTACCATGACTAGCACCTGTGTTTTCGTATGAAATACCAGCATATTCTAGTTGTGACCGCAGTTTCTTGACCTTGTTTTCGATGATTTTCACACGCCTCTCGATTTTATAAGCGTTCTGCAAATATTCTTTTGCTGTCATTTCAACCGCCTTTCTGCACCCTGTCGGTCATTTCCGTTGATATCAGTTCCGACAGGTCAATGCCGTATGTCTCTTTCAGATAGCTGGCGTTGTTATCGTTATCGAATTCAGCCGTGTCCATGATGTCAAACGTGCTATTTACTGCGTCGATGAATGCACGTAGACGTTTGCCTTTCCAGCCGTACCACTTGTCTAGCGTCCACAAAACAGTCGCCATTATCTGTTCTGTGATATCCTGCATAATCTCGCCCTGCAGTTCACTATATCTTTTCTGCATTTCCTTTGCGACCTCTTTTTTGATGTCGCTTTGTTTGACGATGTTCGTTCGTGCTTTCATGGCATTTCACCAGCTTTCAGAAATTCAGGGGTGTCGAAAATATTTCCGATGATTTCGCACATATAAAAATCGCTAGGGTAAATGTTTGACGTGTCACTTTCTCCGAAAAAACCGGTCTCAGGGTCAAATTTAATTTCAAAAACCTTTTTGTCAATATGTTTTGAAATATTTCTGTCGCACAGGCAGAGATCCCCCTCAAAAATCTTATTGCCGTTCGTGTCGGTAAGACCTGTGTACTGACCGACAGTTTCAGGGTCAACCGAATATATTATCGGGATTGTATCAACAAACTGTTTGTCATTGAAATCATCGATTACCAGATTGTCGCAAATGATGTGTTCAAAATTAGCACCCTTGTCCTTGAAGTATGGGCGTTTCCTGAGAACGTAATAGCCACATACCCATTCACCATTGTCGGTGCGTTTGCCACGAAATAATATTTCACGCATCGTTATCGCTCCTTTTCTCCCACGCATAGCATTTGTTCTTTCTGTTCACCACGACAAATTTGATCTTTGCAACGTCACTTCGCTTTGCACAAAAAGTATATTGTGCCTTGTCATGTAGAGGACTGAAACCTATTGCGTGTTTGCAATTTGAACAGGTTTTATCCATTGCTGTCACCGTCCATTCTAGCACCGCAGTTAGGGCAATACGGCGTTGCGTCGCCCTCGTTGTCGCCGTGTTCGCCGCACAACGAGCAAAACGGTATTTTGACCGTTATGCGTTTTTTTAAAATTATAGTTGCTTTGTCTATGTTTTCTTCGGTAATAGTGCGATAGCCTTCCAGTATGCCGACATTGTCCGTGTTCACAACTTTCGTTCGTTCCTTGTAGACCCAACGCCCGTGTTTCACTTCTTGTACGTCTGCAGTAGGCTGTTCGTTGATTATATCAGCGATACTGCTGTTATCACCCAGAATGCCTGTTATGCCCTTTTCGTATATCGGCATACACGCCGCCGATAATTCGTTAATCAGATTGTCTGCATCGATGTATCTTGCCATATGTTATACCTCCAAATCATCAAATGTCAGCTGGTTAAAATCTTCGCCTAACCACCAGCGAAAAACGTCTTGTCCTGTTTGCAATGACATTTTTAAAGATTTTCCAAGCTGTTTTCTACGTTCTAGCATTCTATCAAATGCCGTTATATAATTTTGTTTGTATTTCGGATATCGTTCAAATTCAACGTATCTATATTTTCCAGCCATAGGACAGCCAATGCAACCTATACGATTAAAACCGCATTCATACAGCGGATTTGATTTGCAACCATAGTAGTGCAAAAAATCCCACACATCATCATCAGACCAATCGACTATAGGGTTTACCATAGTTTTCGTAGTGCGATAGCAGTGTTCAACCAACCTGCGATTTTTATCGTTATCGTCATTAAAAATGATTCCACCCTGATACGTTTGTTGATATTCTGCGCCTATTTTATCAGCTGTTTTCATCGTTGATTTAGGTTTTCCGACAATTCTAACAACGTCCGCTGTTTCTCTGCGACGTCGACTTTCAGACCACCTAACACCAGTGACAGCAACACGTCCTATGCCACCACGTTCCTTCAATTCGGCGCAACAATATCTTACAAGGCGTGTCGGAGGCATTAGCTTTTTTACAATCAAATTCCACATAGTAACATGATTGCCGTTCTTGTCAAACGATTTATCTATTCTCACATCTGGTTGAGATTGGACATATCTAACAGTTTCGGGTGCATCAACAGTTGTCAGATTATGTACTGCTTCAAATTTAACGCCTGCGAGTTGTGCCAAAATTTTGATACAGTCACTATCTTTTCCACCGCTATATGCTAAATAATATCCGTCCGCAGGTTCAAACGTTTTCAGACGTTCGATAGCCTTTTGCTCTTTTGCACTATCCATATAGCCTCCTAAAACGTCACTGTCACATTCAACACAGCCGCTGCTAACCAGTAGACAGCCTTTTTGTAGTCTTTCTGCACGGCATATATAACCGCCGCTCCCACGTCTAGCAGAATCAGCAACAACGGGAATATGTATTCGGGTTTGATTTTTGTCATTCTACCCCCACCAATCTGACACCGGAATATTCAGCCCTAAGTGCCTGAGAATTAAATAAACAAACCGGAGCGAGCCCGAGACTGTAGTTCGCACCGTTGTGGCTGATAGCTCCTGTCGGGGTGACGTGACGCACAGTGTTAGCGTAGCCGGTGTCGCACCTCCAAGGAGTGAGCGTCCACATACATTCTTCAAACAACGGCACATAATCTCTATACTTGCGATATTGGTCGCAAGTGAGCAGCGTTATATAATCTTCACACGTTCCGTAAGCTTTATCGCCGTTGTCGGCGACAAGATCAGACGTTTGCTTTATAAGATGCTCCGTGTTAAAATGTTCTTCGAGTACATCTTCGTTGAGAAAGCGACGGAGCGTTGACGTTTTCCAGTTGTTGCAGCCGTCCTTGTACTCCTCGTTAAAACGCTTTTCACACCAACACTCAGCCGTTATCGCTAAGTAGTTGCCGTCGATAATGTCGAGGCATATAAAGTCTATACCCTTGTATTTAAACTTCATTCCAGGTTTTAATTTGATTTCAATCATTTTTTTATCCCTCCTCAAATCTCGGACATTCCGTTACTGTATACGAGTGTATCATACCGCCTTTTTGAGCTTCATACAGTCTGTGCTGACACGTCCTCCAACCCTCAACCGGTTTGCGGTCTATGGACCATGCACAGCCTGTAAGGTATTCTCCTGTTATCTTATCCTTTGTCGGCACTGCGTGGCGGCAGTGCCAGCAAAGGGTGTGGTCAGCGTGTTTCATTGGCTTTGCCCCTCCCCCATACCGCATAGGATATCATTGAGACGTTTACAAACCTCACAGCCGTCATGATGTATCTCGTACTGACATTTCTGAAACACCTTAGCATATTCCCCGTATGTCTGCCATAGATCAAGTGCATAAGCCCCATTGATGTATGCCCTGTATAGTTCCTGCTTTTCGTCAAGCGCCTGTTTCTTGTTTATCTGCCCCGCTCTGAACTCTCGATACACAATGCAAAGCGACTTATACAAAAGCTGTTCCACCTGTGTCAGTCCCTCTGGCATTGGAAGAAGCTTCGCCGCCATTCTGTTCAGCTCGTCTGCTTTCTTTATGACCTCAGTTTTGACCAGCATTATCATCACCACCAAGATAGTGCATTAGCATATCAGCCGCCTGCTTCCAGCCGTAGCATATCGCCGCCAAATAGTTCTGCTTGCCAAGCTCCGCAAACCACCACATCTGATTATCTGACGGCTTGCCATTCTCCGCTTTGAGTTCTATGAACAGCCCTTTGTTTTTGCCCCGTGCCACAGGTAAAAACAGGTCAGGAACACCTGACTTTACGCCCATAAGCTTTAGTCTTTTACCCTCTCTTGGGTCGCAATGACGTTCGTTCGGTATGTGAAAGAGCAGTTTCAGTTCAGGATAAGCCTTGCGAATGCTTGCCTGCTGCGTCCACTTGATAAGGGCCATTTGCTCTCTGTCTTCATTTCTTGCCATATCCTCACCCTTTCATTATTCTGTTGAGTATCTGACTTGCTTCAAACTTTGTCAGACTTTCTATGTCAATATCCGAATTATTCAGATACTTTCTGCCACGTCTGCGGATAAGGTTTTTCTGATTATCAGTAGCAGGTGCTTTGCCCCACTTGCGGCAGATGTTCAGGTCCCACAAGCATTTGCTATCTGCTTCACGCTCGCAGAGAATTGTGTACGCCTCGTCAAGTGCCTGCTGCATAGGCATTTTCTGTCCCTGCCATACTGCCATACCCAAAGCGTCGGGTGCAGATATCCTCAGCGTTTTTCCCTTGCCTAGACTACATTTCATATCGCCATTCGGCAGCTTAAACCAGTTCACGTCATGGGTATTATACTTCTGCTCCTGCGCCCATAAGTCAATGATACGAACATTCTTTATCCAGCTTTCAGGACAATCCGACATCATAGTAGCCTTTTCAGGAAGCTCAAATAGCATTCCCTCCATTTTGTCCTGACTCTTCTTTGGCAGCTCAGAAATGTCAATACCGAGCAAACTTGGAGCTGTTCTCAGGCTTGCCTTGCCTGTTACTCCTACGCAGTCGATGAGTGTGAGCTTGTCCTTGTCAGGGTGCAGCCTCAACCCTCTGCCTACCATTTGCGTATACAATGCATCTGACTGTGTGGGTCTTGCTATGATAACAGTTTCCACAAGGGGAATGTCAGTACCCTCAGTGAAGACCATGCAATTCACAAGACAAGATATCTCACGCTGAGTAAAACGGCGTATTATATCAGCTCTGTCCTTAGTCTGACCTGTGACCACCTCCGCCCCCTCGATGCGTTTCGCTATCTCGTAGCACTGTTCTACAGATACCGCAAAAATAAGTGTTGCACCTTTGGCGTGTTCTCTATACGCTTGTGCTATAGCGTCCGCAGTGCCGTCCATTGCTTCTGCCAGCTCACCCGGGGCGTAGTCGCCAAGCCGTGTATGTACCGCTGAAAGGTCATAGCCTATGTCGGCACGTTTGCAGAGGATATCACACAGATAACCATGTTCAATGCCCCAACGCAGGTCACGTTGAAATATGATATCATCAAACACATCATTCAGTCTGCATTTGTCAGCCCTGTTAGGCGTTGCCGTGAAGCCCAGCAGAAGACGTGGTGTGAAGTGATCTATGACAGTTTTATAGCTGTTTGCCGCTGCATGGTGAGCCTCATCTACTATGATGATATCAAAATCATTAGGTGAAAACCTGTCAAGCCTGTGTGTCATGGTCTGGATACTTGCAGAAACCACCTCTTCGCTGCCGTCGGTATGGTACTTTGACATTTCAACACCCTTTGTGCAGTCAAAGTATTTCAGAGGCTGATTTACAAGTTCCTCTCTGTGCGACAGAATAAGCATACGTCCATGACGTGGTATATTTGCAAAGGTCACCGTCTTGCCAAGACCTGTCGCCATTTGCACAAGATGTTTTCCATGCCTTGCCTGCGTTATTTTATCTATACACTCCTGCTGATAGTCACGGAGTTTTATTCTTGCATTCATTTGATGTTTTTTTACCTCCTTATGTGGGACGTGGGGGACAGTGTGGGACAAACGTCCCACACGAAAACCATGCGTATTTACGCACTTTTCGGGGTGCTGTGGGACTGTGGGACAAATTCGCACATTTTCCTATATAGGAAAACACACATATATTTTAACAATGTGTGAACAAAGCCACGATTCTATATCACCTATTTAAAACAGGTATATATAGGGGAAAAATGTCCCACAGTCCCACACTATGCAGAAAACCACGCATTTACGTTGTTTTCCTCGTGGGACTTATGTCTCACAAAATGCCGAAATCCGATAAGTCCGTCCCACGCATTTCTTCTTCGGTGTAATAGTCCGGTGTTTCATCAGGCAATCTCAGCACAACACACTCAACGTTCACGCCACCGATGCGCTTGCCGCGAGTGTTGTTACGCCCTCTCACGAGTATCTTGCCGTTAGATTTTAACCAGCTAAGTAATGCTCTTGTGTCGAAACCCTGTTTTGAAGCCGCTTCATCGAACTTTGAGCGAATGATATATGCAAAATCGCCCTGGATAAGTCCAAACACTTCGCCGTTATTGTCTTCACCTGTCGCAAAGCGTTTGCTGTTAGAAGCCACCCAGTCGCACATATACTGATACCCTCGTTCACCTGCTGATACCGATTTTTTGGTCTGCAAATACGGTGAGATATCGTCAATTGTTAGTGGCTCATTCGTTTTGAACACGGACGCTTCTGCAATCATATCAGCCGTGAGTATCATTGCCGCTGCCATCGCCTGCTTTTCTGTTGTATCCGACTTGCAGAGCTTGGCGAAATAATCGTTATAGACCTCTTGTGCCATTGTCAAGGCTTTTTGTGAGGACAGCTTTGCAACGAACTCTCGCCCTGCAAAACCATAGTTTTGTTTTATAACTGCTGATACTGTCATGCCGTCTGCTATCACGATATTGTTTGCCGTACATTCAATGTCGATAACTCTGTTTACCGCTCCTGCACCTGCTGAGCCGCCCACTATGGGGCTTTCGCCTGTGGTAAGGATAGTGTTTCGCCATGTCGGCGTGCGTTCTATGCCGCCTGTTTTTGTACCTCTTGAACGTCCTACGCCCTGAGCGAGCTGATAAACGTCAAATCGGCTTCTGCCATGACTATCTTTGCTCAGCTGGAGTTCGTCAATGAGAAACGGCAGGCTGTTGAGAAACGCTGCTGTTCGCTCGTGGCCGACAACTGTGCTGTTGAACGTCTGAATGTATTCGCCCATTTCGGGAGTTCCCCAAACAGAAGCCGCAAGCATTAAAGCAACTGTTTTGCCTGTGCCTGAATCAACGCCCCATAGATGAACGAAGAACGGCAGACCGCCAAGTGGCTGAATAAGCGCACTTGCGAAGCTCGCCGCAAGAAATATCTTTGCGATCACGCTTTTCCTGCGGCAATCTATAGCGGCTTTTTTCCATTTCTCATAACTGCCATGACTTTTTATAGCACTAAAAATGGTGGAATAATTCTGCTCACCGTCAAATGTCAGCCCCTCAACGTATGGTGAAAAGCCTGCGCCGTTTATGTAGCCAAGCCTGCCCACTGATCTTTTCAGCGGCAGAGAATTGCGGTTAAGGCTCTCTATCTCCTGAAAGTATGAGACAAGCTCTTTGGCAGTTTCAGAAGATACGTCAACACCGCATTTAACTAACTGTGAAATGTTTCGGCTGTTGTAAAGTATCTCCTTTGAAACGACTTTTTCCTGCCACTCTCCACGAGTGCGGTAAGCTATGTTGAGCTTCTCCTCGCCTGTGTCAATGTTCTGCAAGCACTCAAAGGGAATGATCGGGTGGTGACAGATAACGTGATAGTTGCCGCTTTCGTCAATAAGATACACGCCACCATCATCAACGTTATACTTGCCTGCGTCAAGCTGCATATACGGACCTGAAAATGCAGTTGGGTTGTTGATAATAACATTCGCCCCACGCTGCATTTCTCGCATTTTGACGTAATTTTTATACAGTCCTTTGAACGTCTTTACACCCACCTCTGCCGCCTGTTGAGCCATTTGCTCAATTTTCAGATTGTGCATGAAAGGGTCGTTTTTGTAATCGTATATCGCTTCGTATGGCTTCTCTGTGTAGAGAAAATCGTCTTTTGTATACTTTACAGCAACGGCGTTTTTCACCGCTTCTGCGTCGCTCATGTCGATATCAAAATGCTTTTCCTCGTTCGCATCAACGTCAATGATATCGTCAGAATGGCGTTCCCTCATCAGTCAACACCTCCTCAAAGTTGAAAAGGTCACCTCCTGGCTCTTGTGGCGGTGTATTCTGCTGTGGTGCGCTCTGTGACGAAGTTGAACTGTTTCCGTCCTGCTTTGGTTCACCTGTGAATGAAACGTTATCAACGTAAACCTCTGTCACATAGCGCTTTGTGCCGTTTTTATCATCGTATGTATGACTTCTCAGCTGTCCCTCAAGGGCTATCATTCTACCTTTGCCGAAATAGTTATTGATAAACTCGGCAGTCTTTTTCCACGCAACGCAGGTGATAAAGTCAGTTTGTTTCTCTTCACCCTGCTTGGTGTAGTTTCTGCCAACGGCTACGTTAAATGACAGCACCGCTGTTCCATTTGTTGTTTGCTTAGGTTCAAGCTCCTGGGTAATTCTACCCATTAAAATAACTTTGTTAAGCAATTGTATCCTCCAAATCTCTTGCGTCAACTATTCTGTCAAGTATCTTGGTGTCCTTGCACCAATCACACCTCTCACACCTTTCAGCTGGATCCTCGACTGTTTTCAGCTTAGCAAAGTGTGGTGTGCGTTCCTCGACAAACGCAAGTTTTTCGTCAAGCCATTCTTGTGGGACCGCAAACACATTAAAATCTGTGTGTTTTTCTTTTGTTGCGGCGGCTATGAAGAATGGCAACTTTTTGCCTGTATTCTGTCGAACTATTTCTTGATAGATAGCTCCCTGAATGTCATATCCCCAGTATCGAATGAAGCTCCGTCTCTGTTTCTCTGTATCGTTCCAAATCTTTTCAAAGTCCTTGACGACCTTTAGGTCAACGATTGCCTTGTCAGGGTGATAGCTGTCTATCTTTATCTTGTATGGCACATCTGCGATTTTACCCGTCATAATGACCTGCTTTTCGCCTGCCATATACTTCATGAACAGCTTGTCATTCTCCACACGCTGGATAATACTCTCAGCCTGTACATAATCAGCCTTAAGCGTTCCGTCACGCTTAAACAACTCTGGGTGCTGAGCCTTGAAAACGTCAAGCGTTCCCTCAAAGTGAGCGTCAACGTATGAGCCTACGAGCAGAGCAGTTGAACTGTCACGCTTGTAATCACCTGCAATGTCCGCGAGTGTCCTTTCCTCGCAGTCACAGAAACTCTTGAACTGTGAGCAACTCATATAGTCAAGGTTAGCTTGCTGGGAGAAGTAGTTCTCACTTGTAAGCTGTATCACAGATATGTCACCTCCAGATCATCGCTGTCCGTTGTGCGAGTTGCGATAAACTGCAATCCCTTTTCCTTGCACTTCTCATAAAGTTCAAGTCTGTTCTTTTCTGAAAGCTTCTCAGCTCCGTCAATCAGAATTATCTGTAGGCTGTTAGGCTTGCTGAGGGCAACATCAACGCAAAGTTGTAACTGTTCGCCCTCTGACAGATTGCTGACGGGAAGTCCATTTATGAGAGGTATGCCGTCTTTAACTGTCAACCCCTTAACGGGTATTGTTGCTGTCTTAAGTATCTCGCCCGGAAGCTCTCTTGCAAGCTCAATCTTGCTTGTGAGCGCCTTAGAATGTTCTTCGAGCGTTTCAAGCTCGTCCTGCATCGACTTCATACGTTTGTATTCGTTGAGGTGCTTTTTCATTTCCTCAGCTGTCTTGACCTCAGCTTGCATTGCAGATATGTTAACAAGCTGCTTACCTGTGTATTCATCGGCTACCTTGATGTCGCTGTCAAGCTTTGCGACTTTCTCTCTGTATTCGCTTTCAAAAATCTTAGTCTTGTCTGCTATCTTGTCTGAAAGCGAATTGAGCTTGTCCTCAGCCGCCTTGATTTCGGCTTTCTTACGTTCGATTTCGCTTGTCAGCTGCTCACGCTCTACTGTGATAGCAGATTTCAGATTGCTTACTGCTATTTCCATTTCAGCCTGATAACCTCTGACCTTGTTGTCATAGCTATCTTTGAAAAGCTTCGCCCTCTCGATGCGAGAGTTGTATTCCTGTGCCTTTGTTATCTTCGTATAGGCTTCGGATAGGTCATATGTTTCCCACTTTTCAGCCTGGAAGCCCTGCGGGATATCCTTTGCTATATCAGATATAAACGCTGTTTTGTTGCGTATTTCTCTGTTGATATCCTGCCTTGTCTGGAAGTAAACGCCCTTTTCAGACTGAATGTCGTTTAGGACTTGTAGTATATTCTGCTGATAATCAACACCTTGCGGAATTTCACCAAACTTCTCCTTTATCCAATTCAAATCCCAATTGAACTCAATGAGGTCAAGGATAATTCTGTTCTGTTCCTGCCTTGACATCTGTGTAAATTTAACAGGGTCAATCTGCAGTGGCGTGAACAACTCTCTGACAAATGCTTCGGGGCTCTGAATAGGCTTACCGTCCTGTCTGATGTTCTTGTAATCTGCCTGATTGACACGTTTCTTGCGGTCAATTGTGAGACCTGTGTCGGTCTCAATGAAGATTTCACCTTCGCTTTCGCCATTCTTTATAACGTAATCACGGCTGCTGTCATTGGTGAGAGCGTACTTTATGCTGTCGATTATAGATGTCTTACCTACGCCGTTTGAGCCGGTAACTTCTATTGAGCGTCCGTCCAGTTCTGTTTCAGAAATGCCGAACAGATTTTTTATATGAATTTTTGTGGTTTTCATTTACAGTACATCCTCCACTTCTCTTACCGCAGGTTTTGAGTCCTCAACTTCGCCTTCGACCTGCACACCCATTAATGTTTCAGGACAGTGAACCCTTGCGAAAAATGATGCTGCACGATATGCTAACATCTGCTCGGGCATATTTCTCCACTTAGAGTTGGAAGTCCACCCCTCTGCTTTTGCCATAGCCATTGTGACTGTCGTTCCCTCAAGTACATCACCGTCTTTGTCAGTTGCCTTGACGTAACAACCTCTGTCGTCAGTACCTTTTGTGCCGACGTAAATAACCTTTACGTCTGTAAATTTTGCTCGGATAAAGCTCAGGCAAGCTTGCCCGCTCCAGCTTGGTTTGCCCTTGACCACGAACATTGACTGCATGACCATCATCGGGCTTACGCCCATACGATTAGCCATGTCAATGGCTATTGCGGTATCAGCGACCTTACCCTTGTACGCCTGCGGTATGATGTCCGCTTTGCACAGTTCGCTTGCCATTTTGAAATACCGGCGGAAGTCTGAAATAATTCCCGTGTCAGTATGCGATGCGAGCTGTGTCTGTGTCTGAGTAGGTATCTGTCTGATTTCCGCCTGATTTATGTCGATAATTTCGTTATCCATTATATTTCTCCTCTCTTATCATTTTTTCGATTGCTGTCATTTCGACCTCTCCTCTCTAGTATCGCTGGCTCTGCCAGTTTAAAATCTCTGCAAGGATAACGCCTACTACTTTCTAGGCAACCTTTCAGGTGTTTGCAGTCAAGGCAAGAATAGTTAGTCACTATGCTCACCTCTCAGCCTCTCGATATTTTTCTTTAAAGCTACGATATATCCCGTCAGATACTCGTTTGGATAGTCATTAAGGGCTATTTCTGTTATTGCCTTTAGCTCCTCTTGACAAATGTCAAGAAGTGTGCTATCGTTAAGGTGTATGTTATCGGTATCTTTTGATACCACCTCTGAGCTTGTGCTGTTGGCAGACAGTGCAGGCTCGTTTTCTTTTATGTAGCGTGCAAGATATCCGCCGCATCTATAGATTTTTTTGCTAAGCGGACATTGTCCACAGTTTCTATCTGCATTAGTGCAAATCTCTACCACCTTTTCAAACTCCTCTTTCGTTATCATCGTCATTCTCCTTTCCAATAGGTCTTACGCTCATATACTGCTTGCCGTCATAGTCCATCTTCTTCACAGGTTCAATCCCTTTCTCACGAAGCGACCTTGCGGCATCGCCAAGCCCTCTGTCGAATTCCTCACGGGTCTTGTAGAATGCACATCTACGGCAGTAGTCCTTCGTTGGCGTTACTGTCAGCGCACCACACTCGTCAGACTTGACATTTGAATGGAACACGCAAAGGCTTACCGCTCCACTGCCGTTGTCAAGGGGCTTGTCCCTCTTAAAAACCTCTCTCATCACTATCATCGTTCTTGTCCTCCTCGTTTTCAAAACGTTTCTCCCAGTGCCTATCCGCCACGCTCAGCACAAGATACATCACTACATCTATGCCTGCAAGCACGGCTACTGTTATCAGCAGTATTCCTACAATGTTCATTACCACTTTCCTTTCATTTCAACTTCGACCTTCACCACGGGTCTGCCTGCTTCTCTCACTGCACGCTCTAATTCCTCACGAACTGTGTCTTCTGCGGTCTCTTTAACGTTGCGATACAGTCCATAGATTGCCAGTGCAACCAGCGCCACACATAACGCTATTGCAGCCACGAATCTGATGATCTCCAGCGTTGCTATCATCTCGTTCATCTTCTTCCACTCCTTTCCTTGCAATACTCTGCAAAGATTTCTTCGGGGTTCGCCCCGATTATTTTGCAGTACGTTACGATTTGTTCAGCATTCATGGTGCCGAACTGCCGTTCCCACCTGCTCACGGCCGTCTGTGTCATGCTCAGCCGTTTTGCGATTTTTGCCTGTGTGATATCATTGTCGGCTCTGATAGATTTCAGCCGTTTGGATATCACGTCATTGGCTGTTATTTTCTTTGCAGGCATTTTCAGTCCTCCTTTATCATTTTATATGCCCATATCTCTGCATTAGGAAAACTTTCTTTGTGCCTCTTTGCAGCCTTGGTGGCTTCCTCCAACGTGTCAAAAAGCCCTATGAAAATGCAGTGTGCAGGGTCTGCTTTGTCATAGACCTCATACATCGTATCATTTCTGTCACGTCTTTCTACGACCTCGCCTTTTTTCATCTTCGTGAGCCCTTCACTATTCTTTGCAGGCATTGTTTTCACCTCCACTATTCTGCATGAACATCACGGGTAAGATAGTCCAGCGTAACGTTCAGCCATTTGGCTATCTGCAGAAGTACCGACGCTGGCATATCGTTTTTATCCTGCCATTTAGACCATGTTCTGCGGTCTATTTCGATAGTCTTCGCAAGGTCCTGCTGGGTGAGATGTCTGCGTCTCAGTTCACCATTGATGTTGTCAAATATCGTTGTCTTTTCAGCCATTTGTTACACCTCCGTTTTCGTTTTGAGTTTTCGTACTCGTTTTGAGTACATTATCATTATATACTCATTTTGGGCATTTGTCAACCCCAAAATGAGTACAAATATGTACAAATTTGAGATTGCATTTTTGTACAAAATACTCATTTTGAAAATAATGTGCCCTATTTTCATTGACAAATTCCCATAATGGGTATATAATATATATAGTAGGAGGTGATAAGAATGTTTGACAACCGCCTAAAAAAACTGAGAATGGCGAAAAACCTCACACAAGAGGAAGTTGCAAAAGCCTTAGGCTTGCCGAAAACAACCTACTGCAACTACGAACGTGATGAGAGAGAGCCGTCAGCAATGACACTTTTGAAGATCTCAGCATACTTTGGCGTGTCTCTCGATTATCTTTGCGGAAACGAGGGCGAAAAAAATTCCCCGCCACCACAAAGTGACGAGGAAGCCAAGATTATCGACGCATTAAAGGTTCTTGAAGATAGCGAAATCAAAGACCTTGACAAATATGTCGATTTTCTCCTATTCAAGAGAGGGCTGCTTTAAGCAGCTCTTTTCTTTTTCTGCTCTTATTTTTTCCCACAATTCGGGGTGCTGTAGTATGTAAATCTTGTGGGCTAGTCTTTTTTCAAATTCTGTTCGTTCTTCTTTCGTCATTATTTTCTCCTCCTATATTTATGAAACATATGTTCGATAAGCCTATTATATATCATGTAATCACGGCTGTCAATACCCCTTTTATGTACTGTCCGAAAAATCGGACTAAAATAAAAAATGTCAAAAAGGTATTGCAAAATATGCGTTAAAATGCTATTATATATATGAAACACACTATATATAGGCTATGTGTAAATTGTAGCATTTTTATGACATAAAATGCAAGCGTGTTTATAATATCGAACATTATTTGTTGAAACTGAACAAATCGTCAAGCCCACATTTTAACGATTTTGCCAATAGCACAGCCGTTGAAATGCGTGGGTCAACGTTATAGCGTTCTATCTGGTCAATTTCAGAAAAACTAACGCCTGACAGTTCAGACAGCTGGCGCAGTGTCAGACGCTGTGTGCGACGTATATCACGCAGATGTGTTTTGTATATCATATATAATCACCTCTGTGGCTAGTGTGCCCACAGGAGCCGTGAATATTAGAAAAGGGGTAGAAACCATGGGATTACGTTTTAGAAAATCAATCAAACTCGGCGGCGGTGCAAGATTAAACATCGGTAAAAAATCCGTCGGTATGAGCGTCGGTGGAAAGGGCGCACGATACACTGTCAACAGTTCAGGACGGCGCACAAAGTCTGTCGGTATACCAGGCACAGGGCTGTCATATGTATCAACATCGGGCGGCAGAAAGTCGTCAAGCCGTAGTTCTCACGGCCGAAAGACGAGTAGCACGTCAAAGGGCGGTTGCCTGCTGGTGATAATTATTTTCTGTGCTATATCGGTCATAGTCTATGGAATAGCGCACCTATTCGGATATAGGCGGCCGACAAAGGTTGAATGGACTAACGACAACTATTCTATCGCACTGAACGACTATAATCGTGACTATAGCCACATAATCTATTTGCGAATCACAGGTGAAACCGACGCAGAGGACGTTGATCCGAAAGATATAAAAATTGAAATCAGCAATCCTGACGTTTGTCAGTTAGAATATGATGATAGCGGTGCATATGTCACCTATGATGTGAAACCCCTGAAAGACGGTTTTGCGGACGTGACTGCCACATATGACGGCGTGACATCTGACCCTATAACAATCACAGTAGATATGGGCGAAAAAGTCACTACTACCACCACGACAACAACTACTACCACGACGACGACAACCACCACCGAAGCAATCCCTGCGACAACTACCACGCAGGACCCAGCCGAAACGATAGTATATATCACGACTTCGGGTGACAAGTATCACAACAAATCCTGTAGATACTATGATGATACCTGCACGCCAATGACCCTGCAGGACGCACAGAACGCAGGCTACAAGCCTTGCAAGGTGTGTGGCGGATAAACATACCACAATAAAAAATGCCCCCACAGAGCGACCTGTGAGGGCGTGTACAGCCAAACCTAGCAAGAGATGATACTATAGTAGGAAGTACCCTATTATTTTATCATAAATTATAAATATTGTCAAGATAATAGGAGGAATTTTACATGGCAACAGCAAAAAAACTGCCGAGCGGAAATTATCGTGTGAGAGTGTACGATAAAAACACCGGTAAATACAAATCTTTCACGGCCGAAACGAAAAAAGCCGCCGAGCTTGCGGCGGCGGAATGGCTGATAAAATGTCAGGACGAAGAAAACCAGCAAATAACATTCCAGACCGCAGCTGAAGAATATATCAAAATAAAAACGCCTGTGCTATCACCCACCACGATACACAGCTATCAGACTATCCTGCGTAACAATGTTGACAGGTTGAAAGATATTCCAATTGATGAGGTTACGCCACAGCTAGTGCAGGACTGGGTAAACGGTTTGACCGTTGAAAAATCGCCGAAAACTGTTCATAACATCTATGGTTTTTTTACAGCTGTTATGTCATACTATGACGTGGATATACGGCTAGGAAAAATTCGTTTGCCACCCAAAACGAAAAAATTTAAAATTCTGCCTGATGTTGAAACCGTAGTGGACCTGTTCCGTGGGTCAGATATAGAAATTCCTGTGCTGTTGGCTGTATGGGGCGGTATGCGTATGTCGGAAATACTGGGTATCCGCCGCAAGGACCTATGCGGTGATGTGTTGACACTGTCGCAGGTGCGTGTCACAGTTGGCAAGGAAATAATTGACAAAGGACAGGCTAAGACCTACAACAGTCGCCGACAGCTACGGCTAGGGCAGCCGATAGTAAATCTAATAGACAGCCTAAACCTGCAACCCGATGATTATGTTGTGACCTACACCCGAAAACAGGTGTACGGCCGTTTTGTCAAAGCAATGCGATCGGCAGGCTATCAGATCACATTTCACGATCTACGCCACATCAACGCCAGCGTTATGGCAAAACTAAATGTTCCTGATGTATACGCTATGGAACGTGGCGGCTGGAGCAACACCAGCACATTGAAATCGGTATATCAGCAAACGTTTGACACAGACCGCCAGCGTATTGACCAAACCATTGATAACTATTTTCAGGACATATATGACACGAAATGTGACATGAAAAATATAAAACAGCGTAAAAACGTAGTTTGAATAACTTTTGCCGTGGGTTCAAGTCCCGTCACCTCGACCAAATAATGTAAGAAGAGAGTTGCAGTCGCAGTTCTCTTTTTTTGTATGCTCCACATAGCAAAAGTGCCTTATGACTAGCATTAAGGCACTTTTTGTTTGCTCGTGGTATTATATTTTCGATTGGTGGTCTTGGGCGTTGTTCGGTGGTGGTCGGAATTGATTGAAATGTTGGGTGGCACTTTTGGGCACTTATATAAAGCTACTTATAATCTTATCCAGATTTATGATGCCAGTTTTAGGTGTTAATGTTAGTATACCATATTGATTTTTGTAATCACTATCTTTAGAATTTCTAACATTTGCAGAATTTACTCTGTAAATATCACCGCTATTATCATCATCTTGTCCTTGTAATATCCATACACTGTTGAGGCTATTTATGTCATCATAACTTCTTATTTTTAGTCCATATTTAAACATAACGTCTTTTAATTCATAATTTCTTATCGTACTCCGTTTTGACCACTTAGAATCAAGTATCACATATTTTTTCTTAGAGCTATCGCAAATTTTTAATACAAAATCTGGAGTATAATAACTTTTATCAACCCTATAAAGACTTATATTGTTTCTGTCAGTTTTTAATTCGCCTTGGTAAATAACAGGTTGGTAATATAAAGTGATTACTGTTGTATCTTTTTTTAACACATAAGTATTATTTATCAATGTGGCTGTATAATATTTTTTGCAAGGAGACGAATACTGAAAGTTTATAGGTGGTTGTTCCGTTACAAAAGAATATCCTTTGTTTTGCAGCAATTCTAAAAGGGATAACAAACAATAATACTCATATATCTGATCTGCTGTTAAAAAATGCATCATTAAGTTCTCTTGCTCAAGATTATAATCACCATGTTTAAACCAATTGTATATAACAGTATAAATATTTCGATAATGATGATTTGTCATAAATATCCTAGTTGGATTTGGCAATTGATTGATATACTTAGGTTCACATTTTAATGTACAGGCATATTGTCTATATAATGTCTTGAAGCTATCACACAAAGCCGTGAGCTTTATTTTATAATCATTCACCCTAAATTGAGTTAACTGATTTATTATTATGGAAGAAAGCTTGTAGCCATTGCGTAGATTGCTTATATTCAAACTCAAATCATCACAAATATCATAAATATGATTAATTTTCATACTTATGCATTCAATTAAATATTTCAAAAAACCAAGTATCACTTGATTTTCATAAATATTTGAATCTTGAATATTTTTTTCAACTAAAGATTTTTGTGGATAGTAATATTTTCGTCCAATTTTTATGCCAGAGCTATAATTTGATTTTGTGAATTGTTCTGGGTGTGTACAGATGTATGACAAAACTTTTGGAGTAATACTTTTCACCTTATTAAAATCATCCACAGTATTTGTTTTTTTCATCTTGTGTTTCAAGTCATAAGAAAAATCAGATATGTTTTTTTCATATGCTTTTCTTATGTCTTCCAAACACTTATACTCTGTATCTAATGTTCTGAAAGATGATTCATCAATTTTATGAAAATTTAACGATCTTTGAAATACTGTTGTCTGATATAACCAGGATTGATTCTTTTGATAGATTTCATCTATCATCAATTTTAACGATTGCTCGGATGTATCATTATTTTTTACAGCAACAACTAAGTAATCAGATGTAAAAGATATTATCTTCTCATCGGCTGTTGTGATTTCTATATGAATCTGGGCATACCCAAAAAGTGTAGAAAAAATCCTAGTATAATTTGAACCATCAGTATGAATACTCAATTTTTTACGATTCACAAAAAAACTAATATCTTCTACCTCAACAGATTTGTCACTGAGTTGAACATTTACACTATATTCATAATTTTGGTAGACGCATTCATTTCTAACAATAGGCTTAACATTTGACGTGTCCTCTATATCTAGTTTTATTTCATCACACTCATTTGTTCCTCCCCTATTGAAAGTCTTGCTTATTAGTGTTACTTGACAAATCATAAGTATCCCTACCTATTAAAATAGTTATAATAATTCATGTTGTTATTACCGCTTGATATAATCTGTCTTAAAATTTTACAGCATTTATCTAACGAATAACTGTTACAAGTTTCCATTAACTTATCAAGAAATTCTGTTTTATACCTATTATCTCCAGTGCCATATCCGTTAATTAAAGGTAATACTCTTTGTGATATTGCATAATCTAAAGCAATGTTTATGTTATTGGAATCAAATAACTTTTTCTCGTTGGCAATATAGCAGTATTTCAATATTGACTTTCGAACTCTTGGACTAATTGAAAGATACGGCTTACAAATATCATAAATTTTATCTAATTTAGCCATGGTTTCAGATGTAACAACCTTTGAAATTTGTGAATCCATTTGCTTATCAAATGATAGATTAGCACCAAAATACTCATTCATCACAGCAAATGAAAGCATTTTGCTTGCATTCTCAATGTTGTCATCATATAATTCATTGTAATCAATTTCATTGTCAAGATCAATAACCCAAGCTCTATCTAACAACCTTGGTGAAAGGTTTTCTGTAGTAGAATCATAGTTTATAGTTGCCATAAATCGGAGCGTGTTTGGAATGCAACAAGACTCACTATCACCTAAATCTATTGCTCTGTTATTATCAAAATCACAAACATTGATAAATTCAGACCAATAATATTCCATAGGGCTAAGATTTGCTTCATCGAGCATAATGAAAAACGGATAATCACTTATACCATTTTGTTGTTCTTGACTTAGCAATTTTAACGCAGGATACACCAAACCGTTTGTTTGGTCAAAAGATTTATTAATAGGGTTATAATAACCAATAAAATCTCTTTTTGAAGCCCAGCCTTTTTCAACAGAAAGTTCAATGAATCGAGTATGTTCAGAGTTGTCCGCCGATGTATCTAAGCCACAAACTTTAGCAAATCTTTCACAAAATGATGTTTTTCCAGTACCTGGTTTGCCTGCAAACACAGTAAGAAAACCTTGTGACAAACAAATAAGAATATTTGCAATTTCATTATGATCGTAACGTTTTAATTCTTCCTGTATGGATTTGATACACTCCTCTGCGGAAGAAAACTCTCTTGCAATATCCGTTCCAGGCGACTTCAAACTATTGCCGTGTGTCGTGCTTTTAGCGTAATTATTTGCACAATTAACGATCATATCTGAAAAGATATCATTGAAAGCAACATTATTATATGCCTCAATTATTGCCTTTTGACCATTTTTCGTTAATTCATCAATGGTTCCGTTAATATCTTCTTTCTGTTTATTTAGGTCGTTAATTTTATTTGTTAAATTAGCAATTGTTTTATTATTACTTTTTTCGTCAGCGAGAAAATCAACCTCAGCGTTCCTTCTCCTTTCTTCCCAATCTTTTATTTCATTTCCTAAATTTAATTTTTCTTCTAATTCATGTATTTCACTTATTAGTTTTTCCTTTTCTTGTACCATTTCTGTAGTAACTTTTTTCTGCTCAATATTCTCTTTATTCTTTTTTAATTCTTCTATTTCTTTGAGCAATACATTCTTATCATTTTTGAGCTGTTCTAGCTGCTCATTTTGAGCCCTTAGTTCTTCCTCTTTCTGTTCTTTTGTTTCTTCTATTTTTAGAAATCTTTCCTTTTCCTCTGCATTGTTGTTAATATATCCGAGCAGATTGGTTCTTATTTTCTTTGTTACTCCATCAGTTTCCTCACTCCAAAAATCTTCATTGGACAACGCTTTCTTGACAAAATCCGAAATAAAATCATCGTTATTAAATGTATCAATAGACATTTGTAACATTCGATTTTTGCGTTCATCAGTAAACAGCGAGGTATCCATGTTCTTGATTTTAGACTGAATAGACTGCCTCATGGATTTTTCAATCTGCTCAGATGACATCTTTTGTGCAAAAATTGACTTTAAGGACTCATCGTCTATGAAATCGTAACTTTCTATTATCGTAGTCATAGACTCTATGTCAAAACATATAAATTTGCTTGAACGTGAATCGGTGAAACTATGTGTAAGTTGGAATTCCGAAACATAATTATTTACTTTGGATTTTTTTAATCTATATATTGAATATTGATTATTAATGTCTTTAACCTCAGGAATTATTTCTATTTTATCACTACTTCTGTTTAAATCATTCCATATAAATGGTCCATATAAATACTCTCCATTCTCTATGAAAATCCTATCTGTAACTGGAGTATCATATGATGATAAATAATATGGTTTTTTTCTTCTAAACTGATCCATATTTGTGTTAGTTAAAGAGATATCAATTACTTCATATATTTTTTCTAAGGACGGATCTTTAGGCGTGATTTTTTTTGCATTTATCTGGGCTTGGTTTTTACCATTTTTCTCAACTGAATAAATGTCATTTTCTGTATCAATATAGCATATATAACACTTTTGAGCATCACTTGTTGTGAATCGGTTTTCAAAATTACTTGCAATTTTAATTGTCGGCAAGTCAACTTCTATGAGTTTATCATTCTCAAGTTTTGCCATTGGATTAATTATAAGTGTAGCATAATCGTTATCAATACTGCCAAGGTAAAATAACATATTCATATTGTTCTCATTCTGATTTGTAGTCATAGTTTTTTCATCCTTTTCACTATTATTTTCATTGACATCTGATTGTAAAGCTAACTCCTTTTCAGGAGCAATATCAGCTGAATTATCATTGGCTTTTGTAACTGCATTATTAAAAGCATCTGATTGCAAGAAGTCTTCAAACTCCTTTTCATTTGAATGATTTGAGATAAAAAATGGCATAACGATATGAAAAGAGTCGGCATTATTGGTCAAAAAAGCTATATAATCATTTATTGTCTCAAATTTTAACTTGTTTAGTTCAAGCAAGCTATTATAATCTGGCTCATATATGATCATAAGCTGTTTCAAAAAAGCAGACTCTATACTGTAGTTACCCAATAAATAGTCTATCTGTTTATTTCGTCGCAATTTAAGAAATGTACTCTGTTTCATTGCATACGGCTTATCCTTTTTGAACTTCATATTTTGTATTGCTTCATTATATACAGAAGAAGGTATGCTATTATAGTATTTATCAAAACAAAGTTTCCGTTTTATTGAAGTCACAACTATATTCTTCCTTTCCGTTTTTTACATTATAGCATATATGCACTAATAGTGCAAGACTTTTTGTGATATTTTTATAAATATCCAATAAAGTGCAAGATTTATTGGAATTAAATATATATTATATCTATGACCCTATGCAGTAATCCAAACCTGCATAGGGCAATTTTATTTTCAAGGAGGAAACCATATGTTTGATAACCCACGATACACCACAAGAGGTGTGACCGAAAAAATACCCATTGAGCTGCAAATATTTATGTGGTCTGCTATTGATACTATGGAGGTCAAGAGGAAAGACTATTTGCAGGTGTTCAAGCTGTATGCAGAAAATGTTGACGGGCGTAGCGTACAGATAGTTGAGCATACGCAGGAGCAGCCTAACTACAAGAAAAAGTTCAAGTTAAACGCTGTCGACCCAATATGCGAGAAAGTGTACGTTATAGATGATGAAAGTCATTCAACAATGCTTTTAGCTGAGGAATATTGACCTATTGTCATAGTGGCAATAGGTCTTTTTTATTGGAGGTGCAAAATGATCACACTAGGAACTGCAAAAGAAATGTATAAGCTTGATGGCTACCCTGCCGAACTGAAAACTGACATTCGGGAGATACTGAATATTCTCGATATGAATTATGGTGGGAACAGAGAATATTTCAAAGTCGGCGGATTTGTCGGCATTGTCGGCATTTGCAGCGATTTTCAGAAACTTTTTTCTCGTTGGCATATCGACTTCAAAAGCGAGCCTTGTGAGTATTCCCTCAAAGTCGGAGGATATATCAAAAAGCTTTTCATCACAAATCCCGATTTTGCTATCGTAATATACGCAAAGGAGGAACTGTTATGATGACAACTGTTTCAACAATAAAAACTGAGCTTGTTTTCTCTGATGACGGAGAGCATACATATTCTGTCACTAAAACATTGGAGGGCGTTCAAGGTGATAAGGCTGTAATGGTCTTGATGTACCCTACACGCAACGCTGAAAATATTCATAGTGAAGATACAACACTTTTGCATATAATTTCTCATATGCAAGATATGGGCTTGTCTGAGATCACGATAATAAATCTTTTCTCAAAGGTGGTAAAAACAAAGCTGTCTGCAAAAGGGCTTGAAGTTGACGATGACAATATGAGGTACATTGAAGATGAAATTATGGCTAAGAAAGATTTCAAGGACAAGAAATTCATATTAGCTTATGGCAACAGTATGCAAAGCTGTAAAGCCTGCAATGAAAGCAAAAAGCTCATCATGCAGATGTACCAAGAGCATTGCCCAAATGGTACTATATATCAGCTTGCAACGAAGACTATGCCAAATGAAAAGTGTCCGCACCCATTGTGGCTAGGCATAAGGTGCAAGTTTTCAAAATGGTATTTAAGTGAAGTTCATTTGCCTAAAGAAAAGGCTGTTGAGAAAGCAGTTCAAGAAGTAAAGTCAAAGAAAAATACTAAGGCAAGAGAGATAATAAAGCTTAACTGAAAGGAGTGATATTTATGACATACTATATTCTCGGTTTCGGTATTACACTAAGCATTTTGTATGGAGTTTCAAAAATCGGAGGTTAGAATATGATACTGGGATTGATCACAGCGACAGTAGCAAGCACGTCAGCAATAGAACTGTTCACAGCAGGAAGTGTGGCTGCCGTTGCATTGTTTACTGGCACAACAAAAATCAAAGCTAAGGTAAAGTAGTGAGAAAGAATAATATGAGGGTGAAAACTGCTCTCATATTATTTTTTTGCTGAAAATGCCGACAATGCTGACAATGGCAACAAAAAACTTGATATCAACTAATTTATGGTTGAAAAGTGGTGAAATATGGTGTATAATTAAAATATATAGAAAGGTGGTCGATTCATATGGCATATAATAATGAAGCTGAATTACAAGAATTTTTGAGGTACATACGTGAAGATGAAAGTTACGATGAGCGTGGAAACTTAAATGCCGACCTACTAAGACAAAATATGAGACTTGGCACACTATACGCCATAGCAAAGAGATTTATAATTGATACAGAATATTATTCTCCTGAAAGAGACAGCAAGGATATTTACAAAATGATAGATAGTGTCTGCAATAAATTTGGCGTTGATAAAAACTTACTAAAAAATCGCAGCAATGGCAGTTATAAGAGCATTCCTCAAAAATATTGGGGCGTAGTATTGAAAATCATTAAATATACATATATCAATCGTATTGATAATGAACAAAAAAGCGAGAGTTACCTTTGCTATCTGACCAAAAAGACACGCTATAATTCTCTAGATGAATTTGAAGAACAGCAAATGTTACACGATTTGGTCGATGATCTTGAGCAATATATAGAGACTTGCATTTGTGAAAAAGAACAATATCTTTTTACTACTTCGAGTGGCAAAAAAATATATATCCCTTTCAGATGTATGAGATATGTTGAGAATAAGTATTTATGTGAGCATCTCGACCAACAAGACAATAACGACCTGTGGCAAACTATATTCTCAAAATTTGAGAATATGGATAAGTTTAACGAGTGTATCGACAATCCTAAGGAGTTCAATACGTTGGTAAATGACAAAGAGTTTGGAAATAAGTTCAAACCTCTATGGAATGACTATGTGGCAAAATCAAAATCTAAAGATGATTATCCGAGGTCATATAGATATCCAGCGTATTTCTGTGAAGAAGATTTTACAGTTTTGCTTGAAGGTATCACTCATAGCAATGCTCTTCACAGATTTTATTCAAGAGCCAAAGACGAGTATATAAATATTCTTGACAAGTTGCAGGCTATTGCCGATATGTACTATGTTGTAAATCTCTATGCTGATGAAGAAGAAAAACAGAATTCGGAAAAAAATTATAGTGAGATAGCGAAGTTTGTAAATAAAGAATATGATGAAATATCAGAGAGGTTTATCTCATACTACCAAAAAATCCTTGCTGAGACTAATAATGAAAGCGATGAACTTAAAAAATTCCAACTAACCTTCACTAAACAAATCGCAATAAATACACTATCAGAACATCGTGATCTTTGTGCGAAGTTAAGCATAGAGCCAGTCAATAGAACGAGTACGAAAAAGTATAATAAGTAAAATTTCAAGAGAGCTCGAAAACGGGCTCTCTTTTTTTGTGCCAAATTTGTGAGTGAAAATAAATACTTGCTTTTTAACACTCACAAAGATGAAAACGGCTCTGGGCTGAGGTATAATTATTATAACAAATGAGATGCATCAAATTTGTATAATAAATATATTAAAGGAGGGCGATATCATGCAATATCGTTATACATTTAATGGAAAGCCACTTAATATCTCAGAGGAAAATATGCTAAGGCTATCGTCAAGCATTGATCTCTACAACAGCCTTAATCCTGTATAATAAAACTTGACACATACAAAACAATCGAAGTATAATAAAAACAAAGGAGTGTGTCATCAATGGGAACAGGAAAACAATATGA
>ERZ831773.777-NODE-777-length-39750-cov-82.983751_pt1 | contig 39750 bp, 43 predicted proteins | sample MGYA00519696_ERZ831773 | MGnify/ENA primary metagenome ERZ831773 (study PRJEB31850, sample SAMEA3708720) | human gut metagenome | biome: human gut; feature: human-associated habitat; material: faeces | place: China | collected 2014 ...
TGGTGCATTGCTACTGTATGCTGCCGATCTTCAAGGAGGCAAAAGAGGACTTTGCAAAAATCGTGGACATTTTGAAGAAATGAGGCCTGAAACGGTCGTGTGATGATTGAAACACGGAGGGAAAACCACGGAACGCAAAGAGGCTATTCCCAGCGCATACCGACTGACAGGAGGAAACAGCTTTTATGACGGCATGATCACCTGCACCACGCTGAGTGGAAAAGCGGTGTGCCGTTTGGTGTGGGATATGAACAAGGCGGAATGTGATGCTTATCTTGAAAAAGCACTGTCGGGTGTTCCCGATGATTTCTCGGGCAAGCTACTGGAGGTACCTGTCGGAAGCGGACATCACCTGTCTGGATTACTCCCCGGATATGATGGGTCAGGCACAGGAAAAGGCAGGTTTTTCACACCGCCTTATGAGACGGTGGATAGTTTGAAAGTACAGCTGGAAGAAATGTACGATGCCGTGGAAATTGGCAATGTGAAAGGCATTGCGTGGCTTGTTTGCAGAAAGGGGGAGATTTATGAAAGCGAATTATAAGAACTGGGTGCCGAAAATTCTGATCATCGGCATGGCTACGGCAACAGTGGTGTCACTTGCGGCATTTATCATCTTTGGTGTTTGCGGACTTTGGGTGACACAAGCGTGGCGAATCATCCTCGGCGTTTTATATGCTGTCGCAACTGTGGGTTGTGGTAAAACGCTGCAATGGAGCATCACGGCTTACCGTGCCTTTTCCTACGACGGAAAACGGCAGCTTTCACGGAAAATCATTGAGGGAACTGCAAAATATATCACCTTGCCCGATGGTGGCGTTGGACTGGATGTGGGCTGTGGCAGTGGCGCATTGACCATCGCCTGTGCAAAACGGAATCCGAAGGGACGCATGGTGGGCGTTGACCGCTGGGGCAAGGATTATGCGGAGTTCAGCCTTCCTCTCTGCCAGAGCAATGCCAAGGTGGAAGGGGTCAATAACACTTCTTTTCAAAAAGGCGATGCCACAGGGCTTCCCTTTGCCGATGAAACTTTTGATGCAGTCACAAGCAACTATGTTTACCACAATATCACAGGCGCAGATAAACAGGAGCTTTTGCTGGAAACCCTGCGTGTTCTGAAAAAAGGTGGCACCTTCGCCATTCATGATCTCATGGGCAAAAACCGCTATGGCGATATGGAGGGTTCTGCCAAAAGCTCAAAGAAATGGGCTATGCGGAGGTTCGCATGATCGACACAACGAACGGAATATTCATGACGAAGAAGGAAGCGGGTCACCTGATGCTGCAAGGCTCGACCCTGCTGGTGGGGAGGAAATAAGATGTCATTCTTTGAAAACACGAAAAAGCCAGAAGGCCTCGGTGGAAAAATCATGGTTGCCATGATGAACAGCGGTCACGGCAAGCTGGCAGACTGGGGGATGTCTTTCCTGAGCCTGTCCACAGATGCAGCAGTTTTAGACTGCGGCTGTGGCGGTGGTGCAAATCTTCGCAAGCTGCTGAAACGCTGCCCGAATGGAACTGTGACCGGCATTGACTATTCCTCCGTCAGTGTGGAGAAATCCAAAAGGCTGAACGCAAAGGCAATTTCGGAGGGGCGTTGCTGTGTGTTGGAGGCCAGTGTTGAGGCGCTGCCATTTGAAGATAATAAATTCGATGTGGTCACTGCCTTTGAAACCGTCTATTTCTGGCCTGGGTTGACGGATTGTTTTCGTGAAGTATACCGGGCAATGAAAAACGGCGGCACCTTTCTCATCTGCAACGAGGCCACCGGCGATACCAACAAGAACGATAAGTGGACACATATCATCAGCGACATGACCATTTATCGGGATGTGCAGTTAAAAACGGCACTGGAAGAAGTCGGTTTTACTGATATTCAAATACACAAAAATGCTCATCAAGACTGGCTTTGCGTGACTGGGCAAAAACAGGAGAAACACGGATGAAAGACGAAGATCTTCAATTTGACCGTACCTGCCATGTTCTGTACTCCAAGCCATGCAAGAAGCAGATTCGGGCAAAAATCGCTCTGCACTATCCTGCGGCAGAGCGGGAGGCGGTTTGGGAACAGGTACAGCGGCAGTATGCGGAGTTTCTCTCCGACTGGCGCACCGATTTGGGCGGTAAAAAGAACTTCCACAACGGCATAGGCGGCACCTACGACTGCATCGCCATCATGAGCTATTACGCCGCGTGCAGGGATGTAACGACCTTTCGGGAGATAGAGGAGATGGAGGAAAATCTGATCCTGCCGATCTTCCACAGGCTGCGGTTTGTGAACTGCAACAAGCCGTTCTGGAGGAAGTTGATGTACAGAACGTTTGTGCGGGCGAAAAGCGGCTGCGATAAATGGCACGATTACGAGATGACGGTTGCGCCTTATGAAACCAAAAAGCCTATTTATTATGAGTTTACATCGTGTCCGGCGGCGGAGTTTGCTATCCGGCACGGTCTTACGGACATCATGCCCGCCCTGTGCAATGTGGACTTTGCTTCCATGGAGTTGCTCCACGCACGGCTGGTGCGGACGACCACCTGTGCGGACGGGTGCAAGTGTGATTATACCATCTGCGGAGACAGGGATGAATATCTGAAAGAGCACCCCGAATATGTGGATGAGGCGGGATTTAGGAGGAATACATAATGAAACACATCCATTTTGATATCGAAACATACGGCTTTTACGGCGCATTTTGGGCGTGTAAAACACCCGCTAACTGTGCCATGATCGCTATGATAGGTGATGACCCGGAGGATTACATGGCTCGTTCCTGTGTGAAATGGCTTTTGAGGCAGGACATCAATGTCCTCACCATGTCCCCGGCAAAAAAGGATTATGGTCATCACAACTATCCATTGGAGCGTGTGGAGGCAGCAATTAACTGGCTGAAAAACCACGGTATCCGCAAAATCGGTATTGTGGGTGCATCTACAACGGGCACACTGGCGTTGACAGCGGCAACCTACTTTTCGGATATTACCCTGACCATCGGCATGACACCCAGCGATTTTATCTGGCAGGGATTCATGCAGGGCAAGAAAGATGGTTGCAAAGAATGGCCTATTGAGGGTGAATCTCTCTTTTCCTACCAAGGAGAGCCTTTGCCTTATATGCCGTTTGTTTATCAACACCCACAGTATTGGCAGTGCATTGCCACCGAAACCAAGCGTACCGGCGATATGGTCAACTCATGGAAGCTTTTTGACGATTCCGAAAAGGCACACCCTATTACAGAAGCCGAGTTCATCAAGGTAGAAAATATCAAGGGTAAGCTCCTGCTCATTGGCGCAGAGGATGATGTGCTGTGGGACACAGCGAAATACATTCGGCGCATGGAAAAACGATTGGCAGAACGCCCACACACATGCGAGGTAGAAACAGCGGTATATCCTTATGCTACGCACTTTGTTTTCCCCGAAGGACTGATTAAGATCATGCTGCCTGTTGTGGCGAGTCTGTTTGTGAAAATGGCGTTTCAGAGTGCGAAGAAGCATCCGAAAGAATGCAAGTCGGCTCGTGTGGATATTGATCGGCGTATCACCGCCACCATTGAGTCATGGAAGAAGGCTACGATATGAAATACATAGGAATGCCTTTGGGAATATGGTTGTTTTTTTAGGAAATCCTTTCAGCGGAATTTGACTGCTGTGTTTGAACTGACGCCGACGGAAGCCCAAGCGGTCATGGTGGAATCAAAGGGAAAATACAAAGGAATCATTTGGAATCTGCCCAAATTTGAAAAAGGGAAACATTTTTCGATAAATAAAAATACGATTGACCTTGATTCAAAAGTATCGAATAAAACTATGGACTCTAAATTTTCGGATAACCTGAGGGGGTGTTTATCATGCAGGAACTAAATTACATAAAGCAAGATACGAAAATGCCGGGCAGAGAATCTTTTGTGACTTATGTCGATTTTCAAGTACAGGACGGCACTGCAGATATGCGACTGTATGACATCTTCCCGGGGGTGCAGCTGATGGTCGTGGATTTTGCATCGGAAAGCTGTTTCAGATCGGGCGAAAAGCAAAACGTGATCGGAATCAACCACTGCCGGAAAGGACGGTTTGAGTGTGCGTTTGACAGCAGGAATTACCTTTACTTAGGAGAAGGAGATATTACCCTGAACAGCCAGATGCACCCGCCAATTGCGTCTTCCTTCCCCTTGAACTACTTTTATGGGTCCACTATTATTTTGTTTCCGGAGGTCATGAAGGATGTACCGGAGCTTCAGGCCTTTCAAATCAGCGCGGAGGCAATCACAGAGAAATATTCTCTTGAATCAAGATCCCCGGTATTTCGCCGCAATGCGGAAATAGAGCATGTATATCAGGAACTGTATACACATCTGGATCGTCCGTCTTTACCCTTTTTGCGGCTGAAGATTTTGGAGCTCCTTTATCATTTCCAATTCAGACAAACTCTTTTTGAGGAGAACCAGGATTATATTTCGGGAGTGACTGTGGAGCGGATCAAGCATGTCAGGGAGCATCTGGTACAGGATATGGAACACCGGACCAATCTGAAGGAACTGGCATTGGAGCACAATTTAAGTCTGACTCAGTTAAAAGATGGATTCAGGCAAATTTATGGCGAATCACCTTATGCATATTTGCGTAGTTACAAAATGCATCGGGCGGCACAGCTTTTGCGCCAGTCAGATAAAAAAATCAGCGAAATTGCGCTGGAAATGGGTTATCAGAATCCAAGCAAATTTTCAGAAGCATTCCATGCGGTGATAGGCTGCAGACCAAGTGCCTATCGAAAGGAAAAAAAGTAGAAGAAAATCATAGTGACACCTTCCGTATGGAGGTGTCATTTTTTGGCTTTTTGGAGCATTTTGCAGAAGGCATGGCTTTTCGGAGTGGCAAAAGAATCTTTCACATGGTAATATGTATGAGTTAGCATAGACTAACCAAAGATGCAGAAAGGAAAGAAATACATATGAAAACAAAACTTACAACAAAGGATTTAATTACCGCAGGCGCCTTTGGCGCAATTTATTTAGTGCTGCTCACGGTGTTGTCCTCAGTCCTGACCATTGTTCCAATCCTCTTTCTGGCAACGCCGTTGATTGCCGGCATCATACTGGGAACTGTGTATATGCTGTATGCCACCAAGGTGCCGCGCACCGGTGCGATCCTGGTGCTGGCGATCCTGGTGGGGTTGATTACGTCCATGTCAACCATTTATCCGCTGATTTTTGCAGTTGTATGGGGATTAATCGCTGAACTCATTACGGCAAAAAGACGCAAATCCGCAGGTGCGCTGGCAGTCAGCTACTGTGTGTTCAACCTGACTTCTATGGGTCCCTTCTTTGCCCTTGTTCTGGCAAAGGACGCCTTCTTAGAAAGTTGTGCAGGGTACTATGGAGAAGAATATATCGCAACGCTGGATAAACTGACGCCCAGCTGGATTGTTCTTGTGCTGATTGCTTTGGCTTTGGTGGGCGGATTGCTTGGCGGTCTGTTTGGAAGAAAGATCCTGAAAAAACATTTTGTGAAAGCTGGTATTACAGCGTGAACCGCGAAAAGATTTCCAGCGGCCTTTTGGATCCGAGAAGTAAGCTGGCGGTATTTATTGCCGCCTGCCTCTCGGCATTTTCCGGGCTGACACATCCGCAGGAATTTGTCCTTCTTGCCCTGTGCGTGGGGGTAACGCTTCTGTGCCAGAAATGGAAGAGGGCTTTTTATACCGGTCTTATCTTTGCAGTTATGTTTTTATGCGATCTGTTTCTAGCGCCGCGATTGTCAGGGATACTGCAGAATATCATCATGCTGGCATGTCATTTCTGCCGGTTTATTTTACCGCTGTTTGCAGCCTTTTATATTGTGACACAGACTTCTAGGATTGGGGAATATATCAGTGCGTTTACTCAGATGCATCTGCCAAACGAGGTCATCATTCCTCTGGCGGTGATGCTCCGTTTTGTCCCGACTATCCGGGAAGAATGGCAGATGGTGAATCAGGCGCTCCGGTTAAGAGGGATGGCGCTGACATGGAAAAATGTTCTTCGTCGCCCGCTGCAGATGATGGAATATATGCTGGTTCCTTTTTTGCTGCAGTGCTCGGTTATCGTGGATGAGATGTCAGCTGCTGTTATGGCGCGGGGGTTTGACAAAAATATGCCGCGAACCAGTTATGCGGAGGTTCAGATGAAGGCTCTGGATTGGTGTATAATAGCTGTTTCTGCCGGACTGCTGTTCTGGAATCTTTGTTTCTGAGGAAGGGAGGAGATGTTTTGATAAAACTGAATCATGTTTCCTTTTCTTACCAGAACGGGGAAGCAAATGAAATGCATGTGCTGTCTGATGTAAGCTTTCAGGCATCACGCGGAGAATGTGTGGTACTTTGTGGGAAAAGCGGATGTGGGAAGACGACCATGCTTCGCCTGGTAAATGGTCTTATCCCTCATTTTTATGCCGGGAAACTGGAAGGGAACGTCCTTGTAGGGGGACAGGAAATGCAGCAGACACCGTTGTCCCAAACGTCCCGGATTGTGGGAAGTGTCTTCCAGAATCCCCGTACCCAGTTTTTCCATCTGGATACGACCGGAGAGATGGCTTTTAATTTGGAAAATCAGAACGTCCCCCGCCCACAGATGAAGAAGCGTCTGGAGGAGGTGTCCTATCGTCTGAACCTGCAGGAGCTGATGGACCGGAATATTTTTGAACTGTCAGGCGGCGAGAAACAGCAGATCGCCTGCGGCTCCGTTTATGCGGCTTTACCGCCGGTCATTGTTATGGATGAGCCTTCTTCTAATCTGGATATGGAGAGCATCCGAAAACTGCAGAAGTTGATCTGCATGATGAAAGATGAAGGAAGAACTGTGCTGATTTCAGAGCATCGGCTGTGGTATCTGGAGGGAATCGCTGACCGTTATGTGCTGCTGGAGGATGGCCGGATCAGGCAGGAATTTACGCCGGAAACAGCGGCAGATCTTTCGCTGGAGAAGCGCAAAGCGTTGGGACTCAGGGCGGTAAAGCGGGAGCAGCTTTATGAACTGAGGCCCGATATGGGGCTGATAAAACAAAAGAGTACCGGGCTGGAAATAGATGGGCTTCAGTTTAGCCGCCAGATGCGCCAGGTACTGAATGTGCCACATTTAGAAATACCGTCAGGGGCAATCGTAGCGGTGATCGGAGAAAACGGTGCCGGGAAATCCACTTTCAGTCTTTGCCTGGCAGGTCTTTTGAAGCATACGGGTACAGTACGGATCGACGGCAAGAAGATTGCGCATAAAAAGCTGCCGGAGCAGGTCTACATGGTCATGCAGGAGGCAGGACATCAACTGTTCAGCGATACGGTATTGGGTGAATTGACCTTGAATAATCCGGCACTGTCAGAAGAAAAGGGCAAAGAGGTTTTGACAACGCTGGGCTTAAATGGTATGGAGAACCGTCACCCTGGCTCCCTCTCCGGAGGTCAGCAACAAAGGCTTTCTCTGGGAACAGCTCTTTGCATGAAGCGAAAACTGATGCTCTATGATGAGCCGACCAGCGGTCAGGATGGAGAAAATCTGCTGCGGACAGCGGAGCTGATCCGTGCAGCAAATAAACAGGCAGCCAGTACCCTGATCGTGACACATGATCCGGAGCTGATCTTGCGCTGTGCGACCCATATTCTGCATATCCACGCAGGGGAAGTAAAGAAATTCATACCGCTTGATGAGAGAGGAGTGATTTATATGAAGAAGGTATTTGGAGAGGATGCGCAGACAAAGAAGCCGCAGAAAACCGGTATTCCGCGCCTGCTGGAGTTTACAGGACGGCATCGTCCCCTACTGGGCGCTGCGCAGTTGTTGTCCGGCATCAGCGCCTTGTTCCTTCTGGGACCGTTTGTGTGTGTTTATTTTGCGGCCCGTGCGCTTTTAACCGGACTGGCCGGAGGAGGTTTTGCTATCTCGTCTCTGGTGCAGTGGGGCGTGTGGGCGTTGGCGCTGGAACTGGCCGGGCTGATCATTAATTTTGCGGCACTTATGTGCTCCCATACCGCAGCTTTTCATACAGAAAAGAATTTAAAAATGGCAGCGCTCCGTCATTTGTCCAGGATGCCAATGGGGTATTTTGAGGAAAATCCCAGCGGAAAGCTAAGAAAAATCATTGATGAAAACAGCGCCCAAATGGAGACTTACCTTGCCCATCAGCTGCCGGATCTGGTGAGCGCTCAGGTCACGACGGTTGCCAGCCTTGTGCTGATGCTGGCTATGGACTGGCGCATTGGCCTTCCGCTGATCGTTCTGATGCTTGCAAGCTTTGCCTGCCAGATGACAATGATGGGCGAAAAAACCATGAATTTCATGAAGCGCTATCAGGACGCTCAGGAGGAAATGAACCACGAGGCGGTGGAGTATGTCCGGGGAATCTCCGTGATTAAGGTATTTGGACAGTCGGTACATTCGATACGGCGCTTCAAGGAAGCGATCAATGCTTATCGGGATGACGCACTGGCCTTTACTATGGCCTGCAAGCCCGGATATGTGGGCTTCAATACTGTGGTCAATGCCGCTTTTCTTGTGCTGATCCCTGCCGCACTCATCGGCATGACTTCGGCGGGAGATTTGACTGCCTTTATAGAGAATTTCCTGTTTTATCTGATTTTTGCACCTGCATGCGCATCTGTTCTCAACAAGATCATGTACATGAGCAACTATAAGATGCAGGCTATGGAATCTATGCGGCGGATTGACACAATTCTGCTTGCCAGAGAGCAGTCAGAGGCACAGGAGCCGCAAATGGCACAGGGCAGCGACATTTGCTTTGAGCATGTGACCTTTACCTATCCCACAGGCGAACAGCCTGCGGTTTCAGATGTCAGTTTTACAGCAAAAGCCGGAACCGTTACGGCACTGGTGGGACATTCCGGCTCCGGCAAGACCACCATCGGGACCCTGGTCCCCCGCTTTTATGATGTGCAGGAGGGGCGCATTATGCTGGGTGGCGCAGAGATTTCCCAACTTTCCAGACAGGAGTTGATGACGAAAATTGCTTTTGTGTTTCAGAATCCGAAGCTGTTGAAAATGACATTAGAAGAAAATATCCGGGGCGGCTGTAAAGATGCTAGTCGGGAGGATATCCTGCGGGCGGCTCATCTGGCTCAGTGTGATGACATTCTGGCAAAACTACCAGAGGGACTCGACAGCGTAGTTGGCGGAAAGGGGACATACCTTTCTGGTGGAGAGGTGCAGCGTGTGGCCATTGCACGGGCTATCCTCAAGAATGCCCCAGTCATTATCCTGGACGAAGCCACGGCCTTTGCTGACCCGGAAAATGAGGTTCAGATTCAGAAAGCCCTGAAAGAACTGACAAAGGGGAAAACGGTTATTATGATTGCCCACCGGCTATCCACTATCCGAGACGCGGATCAGATTCTCGTGATGAAAGCTGGACGGCTGGCAGAGCAGGGAACCCATCAGGAACTGCTTGGGCAAAATGGAGAGTATGCCCGTTTATGGGCGGATTATAGCAAGTCAATCACTTGGAGAATTGACAGCAGAGAGGAGGCAAAGTCGTGCTGAAGAAATTGTTTGCATTGAGCGACCAGGGGGCGCGGGAATTAAAACACGGTATTATCGCCACAACCATTGGGCATCTTTGTATCATGGCTCCAATTTCCCTTTTGATGATGGTGACCATGGGGCTTCTGGATGATATTTGCGGAAATGCCGGGTTTACCATGCAGCCATATGCGGTTCTTCTGATGGCTACAGCACTCTTACTGCTGATATTCATCACCCAGTGGATTCAGTACAACCTAACCTATAAAGTAGCTTACGAAGAAAGCGCTAACCGGCGGATTACTCTGGCGGAAAAGCTGCGCCGATTGCCCCTGTCATTTTTCGGGCAGCGGGATCTGTCTGACCTGACAACAACCATGATGGGTGACTGCTCCAAGCTGGAACGGGTCTTTTCCAATGCTGTGCCCAGCCTGTTCGGTACGGTCATTATGTTTGGGATTGTATCAGTGGGCCTGCTTGTTATGGACTGGCGCATGGGACTGTGCATTGTCCTGCCAGTGCCTGTGGCTGCACTGATTTTGCTTGTAGCACGGAAAGCCCAGGTCAGGGCAGAGGAACGCAATTATGATGCGCATCGTGCCGCCTATGACGGTGTACAGGAATATCTGGATGCCGTGCAGGAGCTTCGCTCTGCCAGTCAAGAACAGGAATATCTGGATGGGGTCGAAAAAAAGCTGAATCATGTGGTGAAGTGTGCTTTTCGCAACGAACTGGCACCGGGTACAGCTGTGACATTGGCACAGCTGATGGTGCGTTATGGACTGGTGGCAGTGCTGCTGGTTGGTGGTTTGCTGGTTACGAAAAATATGCTGTCTGTCAATATGTTTATCTTATATCTGCTGGTGGCGGGCCGTATCTATGAACCCTTTGGTTCCTGTTTTATGCTGATGGCGGAGCTGTTTTCCTCATTTGTCAGTATTGAGCGCGCCAAGGAAATGGAGGCCACTGCAGAGCAGACTGGACGGCCTGTTTGTAATAATGACGGGTACGACATTGAATTTAAGGACGTTTCCTTTTCGTATAATGAAGAACCAGTTTTGAACGAGGTATCCTTTGTAGCGAAACAGGGGCAGATTACTGCTCTGGTGGGACCGTCCGGCAGCGGAAAATCCACCGTTTCCCGGCTGGCTGCCCGGTTTTGGGATGCTGACAAGGGTCAGGTGCTCCTGGGAGGGGTGGATGTAACGACTGTGGAACCGGAAACACTCTTCAGGAATTACTCCATCGTCTTTCAGGATGTGACGCTCTTTGATAATTCTGTGATGGAGAACATCCGCCTTGGCCGGGCGGGAGCCACGGACGAAGAAGTACTGGAGGCCGCCAGAGCTGCTCGATGTGATGAGTTCGTCTCCCGCTTGCCAGATGGTTATCATAGCAACATCGGCGAAAACGGTTGTGCTCTTTCCGGAGGCGAACGGCAGCGCATCTCCATTGCCCGGGCAATCTTGAAGGATGCACCGGTAGTGATTCTGGACGAAGCGACGGCATCCATGGATGCAGAGAATGAAACCCTGATTCAGCAGGCACTGTCCGTGCTGCTGCACGATAAAACTGTATTAGTCATTGCGCATCGTATGCGAACGATTGCAAACGTCGATAAGGTGGTTGTTCTGGAACAGGGGCGTGTCACGGAAACGGGAACGCCGGAGGAACTGTTAAAGAAAAAGGGTCTGTTTTACCGTCTGGCTACGGTACAATGTGGACAGCTATAGCACCACCTCCGGGAAAGTTCTGCTTTGAATATGACCTGTCAATTCAATTTGTACTTTTCACAAATCTCTATGCGCCTATCCGCGTCTTGCTAAGGATAGGCGCATTTTGCATAAATCTATCAGATCTGTTGATGATTTTTCGCCGAATGGAGCCAAAAAAGCGGAATGGAGTAGATAACAAAAAGAAAAAGCTATATAATTACTCTGAAAGCCGTAAGAAGCGGCTTTCCTTAATCGAAATGAGTTAGCATATTCTAACCAAATTTGCGGGAGGTGAGATTTTGGAAAACAAATATAACCCATGGGCATTGTTTCACAGTACGGACATGGGCGACAATCTGGAAGAGGTGGTTGAGACCGAGGATTGCAAGGTGCTGCGGATGAATGATCCCAGCGGCGATGGTCTTATGACCATCTATCGGGTTTTTGACGGCGTTTATCTCATGTATAACGACTTTCACATGAGCCATTGTTACAGCCGCTTTAACAGTTCGTCCCGCATCTTCTGCATCGACCATTGTCGGGAAGGACGCATTGAGCATCGGACGGATAAAGATATGCGGTATTACATGGAACAGGGCGATTTGCGAATGGATCGCCGGGTGCACCATAGCGGCGATATGTATTTTCCTGTGTCTCACTATCATGGTATCACGGTTGGCTTCTTCCTCGATCATGCGGAACAATCCGTGCGGGAGGCAATGCCCGGTGTGTCCTTTGACTTATCGGCATTGGCAGACAAGTTCTGCGGTAAGGACAGCATCTATATTTTGCGCAAGCATCCTTCCATCGAGCATATCTTCTCCGAACTTTACAATGTTCCGGCAAGGATACGCATGGACTATTTCAAAATCAAGGTCATGGAGCTGCTGGTGTTCCTGCGGGCTTTGGAATTGTCCGAGTACAAGGATGAACGCCCGTACTTCTATTCCAGCCAAACCGAGAAGATCAAGGCGGTACATAAGCTGCTGACCGACGATTTGACCCGAAATTACACCGCCGAAGAACTGGCAAAGCGATTTGATCTCAGCACAGCGACCCTGAAAAACGGCTTCAAGGGTGTGTATGGCAGCCCTATCTATACCTATATCCGCAACTACAAGATGAATGTGGCAGCGTCAATGCTGGTAACAGACCGTAAAAAGCGGATTATCGAGATTGCATCTGCTGTCGGCTACGATAACCCCAGTAAATTTGCGGCGGCGTTCAAGAAAATCTTTGATACGACTCCTGCTGAATACAGAAATGACAGGAGGTAGAACATGAACACAAAAACGAAACGCTCCACAGCAACATGGATCTGGGACTTTGCGGGAGGATATCGCTCCCGTTATGTACTCAGCGTTCTCAGTGCTGTGTGCGGCGTGATCTGCGGCATTTTGCCCTATTTCGTCATGGCGAATATGATTGGCGATTTACTGGGTGGATGCCGGGACATGAATATTTACTTACAACACTGCCTTGTTATGGCGCTTCTTTGGGTGGGGCGATGCGGCTTTCACAGCATTTCCACCACGCTTTCTCACAAGGCGACCTTTGCGGTGTTGGGCAACATCCGCAAACGGGTATGTGAGAAGCTGACCCGTGTGCCGCTGGGGACGGTGCTGGATATGCCCTCCGGCTCGGTGAAAAATGTACTGGTGGAGCGCATCGACAGCATCGAAACCACGATGGCACATATCATCCCGGAATTTACATCAAACCTGTTGGTGCCTGTTGCCCTGCTGGTGTATCTCTTTGTACTGGATTGGCGCATGGCTCTGGCTGTGCTGATAACAGTGCCCATTGGGTTTGGCTGCTACGCCCTGATGACCCGTGGCTATGCCGAAAGCTATCAAAACACCGTGGATAAGACGAAGGTGCTCAATGATACGGCGGTGGAGTACATCAACGGTATCGAGGTCATCAAGGCTTTCGGCAAGGCGCAAAGCTCCTACGAAAAGTTCGTGGTTGCCGCTAAAGAGGGTGCTTCCTGCTATGTGGAATGGATGCGGCGGTGCAATATCTATTTCTGCCTCGCCATGTCCGTTTTCCCGGCAACTATGGTTGCAGTTCTTCCCATTGGAGGTGTGCTGTTTCGTGCCGGTACGCTGGATGCCAACACTTTTATTCAGGTCATTCTCTTTTCCGTTGGTCTGATTGCGTCGCTCATTACCGTCATGTCCTATGGCGACGATCTGGCAAAGCTGGGGACAATCATCGGAGAAGTGACCGACATTTTGGAGCAGGAGGAACAGGAACGTCCTCAGACATCCACTTCCGTGCCGAAAGATAATGATATTGTGCTGAAGGATGTTACCTTCGGTTACCACGAAAAAGAGGTGCTGCACGGCGTCTCCATGGAAATCAAAGAGGGTACGGTCAATGCCCTCGTTGGTCCTTCCGGCAGCGGGAAATCCACCATTGCCAAGCTCATTGCAGGCCTGTGGGATGTGAAAGGCGGCAGTATCACCCTTGGTGATGTGGATATTCGTTCCATGACTCAAGCAGACTACAATCGGTACATTGCCTATGTTTCGCAGGATAACTACCTATTTAACACCACGGTTATGGAAAACATCCGTATGGGCAATCAAAGTGCAACGGATGAAGAAGTGGTGGAAGCCGCAAAGAACAGCGGTTGCCATGACTTTATTATGAGTCTGGAAAATGGTTATCAGACTGTTGTGGGCGGTGCCGGTGGGCATCTCTCCGGCGGCGAGCGCCAGCGCATCGCCATTGCCCGTGCCATGCTGAAAAACACACCGATTATCATTCTGGACGAAGCTACCGCTTTTACCGACCCGGAGAATGAGGCATTGATTCAGTCCTCGGTTGCAAGACTGACAACAGGCAAGGCCTTGATTGTCATTGCACATAGGCTCTCCACCATTACGGGCAGCGACCGGATTTTCGTAGTGGAGGACGGAAATATCCGAGCAACCGGAAACCACGAGGAACTGCTCAAAAAAGATAAACTATATGCCGAGATGTGGCGTTCTCACATTGCCGTGCGGGATACGGCAGAAGGAGGTGCGGAAGTATGATTCAGATTTTCAGACGGTTCTTCGATTTTTGCGGTGAGACCAATAAACGCAAATTTACAAAGTCCATTTTTCTCGGGGTGCTGAAAGCACTGTTTGAGGCTTTGAAGATCCCTGCTATCGCCGTGACCTTGCAGGGTGTTCTGAGTGGAAATCTGACCGCTCAGCACATTCTGCTATCCCTTGGCATTATGCTGTTCAGTATCGCAGGCAATGCTTTTGCAAATTACCGCTCCACCATGCTCCAATGCGAAGCCGGTTATGGTACCTGCGCCGACAAGCGCATTGAAATTGCCGAACACCTGAAATATCTCCCGATGGGCTACTTCAATCAGAATAGTCTCGGAAATATTACCTCCGTTGCTACCAACAGCATGGAGGCTCTGGCGGATGTAGCTACCCGTGTGGTCATGATGGTGACCCAGGGCATTTTGACCACGGCGGTGGTCGTGTTGATGATCTGCGCCTTTGATCTGCGCATCGGCGGTATTGCAATTTTGGGTGTTCTGCTGTTCTTTGCTGTCAACTCACTTTTGCAAAAGAAAGCAAAGGAAATTGCGCCGACCAAGGATGCCGCTGACCGAAAACTGGTGGAAAAGGTGCTGGAGTACATTCAGGGTATTGCGGAAGTCAAGTCTTATAATCTGACCGGAGAAAAGAGCAAGGCTCTGAATCGTGCCGTCGACGAAAACACAGCGGCAAACATAAAATTGGAGATCACCTTTGTCCCCATCATGTTCCTGCAAAGTCTGACAGCCAAGCTCATTGGCGTGGTCGTTGCGGGCGTATCCGTTGCGTTTTATCTGAGCGGTACGATGGAGCTGCTGAATGCCGTGGTCATGGTTATTACCGCCTTTATCCTGTTCGGTGCGCTGGACAGTGCAGGCAGTTACTCTGCACTGCTGCGAAGTGTTGACCTGAATGTAAGCAAGGCAAACTCTGTGCTGGATATGCCTACGATGGACATTGATGGGCAGGACATTACGCCCGCCAACTACGATATTGATGTGGAAAATGTGGAGTTTTCCTACGGCAAGCGCAAGATCATCGATGGCGTATCCGTCCATATTCCGCAGAAAACCACCACCGCCATCGTCGGCCCCTCCGGCGGCGGCAAGACCACCCTTTGTCACCTTATTGCCAGGTTCTGGGATGTGAACAAGGGATGTGTCCGCTTGGGCGGCATGAATGTGAAAGATTACAGCATGGACAGCCTGATGAAAAATTTCAGCTTTGTATTCCAGAGCGTCTATCTGTTCCAGGATACCATCGCCAACAACATCCGCTTCGGTCAGCCGGATGCACCGATGGATAAGGTGATCGATGCAGCGAAAAAGGCCTGTTGCCATGATTTCATTATGGCACTACCCGATGGGTATGAAACCATTATCGGTGAGGGCGGCGCAAACCTTTCCGGTGGCGAAAAGCAGCGTATTTCCATTGCCCGTGCCATCATGAAGGATGCGCCCATCATCATTCTGGACGAGGCAACAGCTAATGTTGACCCGGAAAGCGAACAGGAGCTGACCGCCGCTATCGAAGCATTGACGAAAGAGAAAACCATCATGATGATCGCCCACCGCCTGAAAACCGTTCGCCATGCCGATAATATTCTGGTGATCGACGGCGGCAAAATCGTCCAAAGCGGCACCCATGACGAGCTGATGCACCAAGGAGGGATTTACCGCCGCTTCGTGGAGTCCAGAGAACTGGCCGTTGGCTGGAAAGTATAAAAGAAAGAGGAAAACAACATGAAAGACAACAAGCTCAAAGGCAAAGACTTAATCAACATCGGTATTTATGCTGCAATCTACTGCTTGCTTATGACCTGCATTGCTATGATGGGCTACATTCCCATTATGATGCCCATGCTGGCAGTTATCGTGCCAATCATTCTCGGCGTTCCCATGATGTTGTTCTACACCAAGGTTAAAAAATTCGGCATGATCACCATCATGGGTACCATCATCGGCATCTATCTGTGCGTGACCGGAATGGGTTTCTGGCCAATCGTGTTCGGCGTCGTATTCGGTTTCCTTGCGGATTTGGTAGCCAAAAGCGGTAAATACGTAAGCTCGAAAAAAACCATCCTCAGTTACGGCACCTTCTGCGTCCTGCTGTTCGGGAATTTCCTGCCGCTCTATATTGACCGGGAAGCCTATTTCTCCACCCGTCAAAGCTTTGGAGCGGAGTACATCAATAGTCTGAGCAATATCATGCAGCCGTGGACGGCTCCTGCTATCATTATTGCCGCTTTTGTGTGCGGTATGCTGGGTGCGCTGCTGGGAAAGGCTTTGCTGAAAAAACACTTTGTAAAGGCAGGCATCGCCTGATGGCGGCGGGTATTTTACAGGCCAGCATACAAAACAGAGGACTTGTGCTTGACCCCAGAACAAAACTGATGATGCTGTTTAACATCGCCCTGTTTGTTTTGGGGTCTGCCGGGGGCGGGAGCGTAGAACCTCTTGTCCCCGTTCTTTGCTTTATGCCTGCTGTGCTGTTCATCAGTGCAAAAAGGTGGAAACAGGCGGCAACCTATCTCACCATCTATCTTGCATCCTGGCTTGTCTACACCCGTCTGGTGCCACTGACCACCGGAGCGATCAATTTTATTTTACTGGGATGCAGCGGAATGTTATCCCGGTTTTTACCGGGCATCGCCATGGGCGGGTATCTTGTTTCCACCACCACAGTCAGCGAGTTCACTGCTGCCATGCTGCGGATGCGCCTGAGCGAAAAAATCATTATCCCACTGTCGGTCATGTTCCGTTTCTTTCCCACGGTGATGGACGAGGCAGATTCTATTAACGCTGCCATGAAAATGCGTGGGATACATATTGGCGGAAGAAATGCCGGGAAAATGCTGGAGTATCGTCTTGTGCCGCTAATGACCTGCTGTGTCAAGATCGGTGAGGAACTGTCTGCGGCGGCACTGACCCGTGGCCTTGGCGGAGAAGTACGCCGAACCAATATCTGCAAAATCGGCTTTCATGTGCAGGACTATATTCTGCTGGGGATCGGGCTGATCCCATATATTCTCTGGATTTGGGAGGTGATCATGTGATAGAACTGGAAAAAATCAGTTTCCGGCACGAAAACGCCGATGTGCCGTCACTAAATAATGTTTCCCTGACCATTGCTGATGGAGAATGCGTCTTGCTTTGTGGCGAATCCGGTAGTGGAAAAACCACCATCACCCGACTGATCAATGGTCTGATTCCCCATTTCTACGAGGGAGAGCTTGAAGGCTTTGCAATGGTAAACGGTCTGAATGTGACGGAAGTAGAGTTGTATGAAACGGCAAAACTTGTAGGCAGTGTGTTTCAAAACCCCAGAAGTCAGTTCTTCTGCGTAGATACTACCAGCGAGCTTGCTTTCGGCTGTGAAAATATGGGTATGCCGGAAAATGAAGTCCATGCCCGTGTGGATGCAGCAGCAAAAGAGCTGAAGATTGAAAATCTTCTGGGACGCAGTATCTTCGAGCTGTCCGGCGGCGAAAAGCAGAAAATTGCCTGTGCTTCGGTTTCCGCACTGCGCCCACAGGTGATGGTGCTGGATGAGCCAACCTCCAATCTGGATTTGCAAGCCATCGAAGAATTGAAGCAGACACTCATTGCTTGGAAAGCTGAAGGAAAAACCATCGTGATTGCAGAGCATCGCCTGTCATGGCTGAAAGAGATTTGTGATCGGGTGATCTGCATGAAGGATGGCGAGGTCAATTTTGACATTCCTATGACGGAGTTTGAGCGGTATTCTGCGGAGCAGCTTCACAAAATGGGACTTCGTTCATTGGATGACAACGCTGTTCCGCAAATCTGCTCTGAACCGACAGACGGCGAAATGCTGGAGCTGGTGAATTTCTGTTTTTATTATGACGGCGTTCCAGCACTGCATATTCCACAGCTCACGCTGCCCGTTGGCGGTATCATTGCCGTTGTAGGCAACAACGGCGCAGGAAAGTCCACCTTCTCCCGCTGCCTGTGCGGACTTGAGAAAAAGTTCAAGGGCGAAGTCAGAATCAACGGGCAAGTGTGGAAAAAGAGGCAACTGCTTAAAAACTGCTACATGGTCATGCAGGATGTAAACCACCAGCTTTTTTGCGAAACGGTGGAGGAAGAAGTGCAGCTTGGAATGCGGTCGGAAAACGCTGAAGAAGTTGACCGTGTGTTAAAACAGCTTGATTTATCTAATTTGCGTGATCGTCACCCCATGAGCCTGTCCGGAGGACAAAAGCAGCGTGTGGCCATTGCATCTGCCATCCTCGCAGGAAAGAAAATACTGATCTTCGATGAACCTACCAGCGGTTTGGATTTCAAACACATGAAACGCACCGCAGAGCTGTTCGCTTCCTTGAAAGGAAAGCAAACCGTACTGATTGTGACACATGACCCGGAATTGATTCAAAGATGTTGCGGCTATCAAATTCACCTTAAGAGTGGGCAGGTTATTCTACATGAGCAAACGTGATTTTGAACAATTATCTCGAACAAAAAAGCTAAAAGAACGATTCATATAACTACAAAACCGCCTTTTACGACGATTTTGCACAAGTAGCGAAAGCTGCGGTTTGAAATATCAAGCCGCCGATTGCGACGACAAAAAATGTACCACGGTGGTATCTATGAGGTATCACCGTGGTTTTTATATATGGTGTCCACTCTATCGGAAATGTTGCCGCTTGCGACCCGGTGTTTCTGAAAGGGCTTCTTGGTGTGAACGGACTCGGCCTGTGGAGCTACGCCAACGGCCGGGACAATTCCAGGGTCATGCACAAGGATTTTGTGTCACCCATCAAATCGGTGGGGCATGGTATAACCTGCGTATCCGATTTGGAAAACGAGGATGAAGTACGGAAAGTCATTCTTGCGCTCTCACAGGATAGTAGTCATAAACTGCGTATACATGGCCTTTCAATCCGCACCGTTCAAATCTATGTCCGAGGAAACGACCTTTTCGGTTCGCAATTTCAGTGTAAGCTCCCAATCAAAACACAGCTTCCGTCAGAAATCGCTGCCGCCACTTTCAGGAGCGGTATACCTGGAACACAAAGGTTCGAGCGGTGACTGTCCGTGCCATAGAACTCTCCCGAAGAGCGATGCGGAGCAGATTTCGCTGTTCGATAATGTGCAGCAGCGCATAGCCAAAGAAAAGGTACAGGATGCCGTGGAGGAGATACGAGGTCGTTTCGGCAAAGCCGCCGTCACTTTGCATCTCTGCTTGGCGACTTAAAAATGCCCACAGATGGTCGGGATAAGGTAAAAATGCCGGGCATCATGTATCAATAACGCAGGCTTTGTAAAAATTTCACCAAAACTACTTGACACGGTATGTCCTGATGGATATAATATTGTTAGCATAACTGCTAACAAGCTAACAAGCAGCTGTGCTAATTCGATTCACCGTTGTGATGAGAGTTGCCCGTAATTTATGATAAGAGTGCCGAGAAGAAAAACAAATAGGCGAAAATGAATCAATAACAGGGCTTATAATGTTAAGTAGAAAAGGTGAACGACATGAACACACAGTACCAGAATTTTGGAGAGTTCCTGCAAAGGAAGCGCACTGAGAAACAAATCACGCTCCGCAAGATGGCGGAAATGATTGGGATTACTGCGCCCTATCTGACTGACATTGAAAAGGATCGCCGTAACCCTCCTGAAATGGAGAAGCTGGAGCTGATCTCTCGAATTCTCATGCTGAACGACGAGGATAAAACTACGATGTATGATCTGGCTGGCAAAAAGAGAAACTCTGTTGCCCCGGACCTGCCTGACTATATCATGGAACACGACTATGTGTCCGCTGCGCTCCGCACGGCACGTGATCTTGATGCAAGTGAGGCCGACTGGTTGAAGTTCGTCGAGGTGCTCAAGCAGCGAAAGGGGTAATTTATAAAGATGTACACTCCCTCCCTTCGAGTGAAGAGAAACGGTGTGTACCTTGGGATGACAGTATTCAACGACACCAATAAGGTGCCGATATATGACCCTGCCACAAATCGGGCGGAGTATATCAGCGCCAAGGCTCGTACCGTCATCATTGACAACCGCCTGTTGGACGAGAACCAACGGCATCGCTTCCGCTTTACTCTCGGTCACGAGGGTGGGCATGACATCTTCCATTCCGGCTATTTTTCCTATAACCCGGACCAGACAAGTCTCTTTGACGAGGAATTTGTTGCACCCATGATACAGTGCCGAGTTGATAGCGGGATGACCGACAGTGCCGATACCCGTAAATGGGATGACCACGATTGGATGGAGTGACAGGCAAACCACCTGTCCGTTGCTGTTCTGATGCCGAAGTCTGCGGTGGATCTCGTGGTGCGGCCTTTCAGGGACAAGCTCAAGAACCCTGTATCTCGTGCCCTTTTGGTGGCAAATCTGTCCAACTGCTTTGACGTTTCTATCCAGGCAGCGACAAACAGGCTCAAAGACCTCGGCTACATAAAACCCAATGATAAGACGGACTACTCCTACGCTTCCGCCATCATGGATTTTGCCGACATCGCTGAAGCCTGACCTTTATATTGAAAACTACAGTGGGTTTTCCGCCCGCTGTGTTTTTTTACAGTCAGTGTTAGCAAGTTTGCTAACAAGATAACATCAAGGAGGTGGTGCCTTTGAGTACAGCAAGAAAGGAGGAAGCCAATGGTTGCATATCGAGATTGTAATGGACATCTGGTCTGTATGGCAGATGCCCGGACAGGAATCGTTGAGATTCAGCACAAAGACCGAGCATTGAAGATGACCGTGCCTGTGGGCGACAGCTTTACAGTTACGCTTCGTGACACCTTAACGGTTATGACAAGAATCAGCACAATGGCTTTTGATGTAAAGAGCCATCCCCGCGCTGCGTAAGCGCAAAACAAAATAGTAAGTCCACAGAGCTGCAAGACGGCCAGGATTTAGAGAGCCCGAAAGGGGTGATCTATGTCCCGGCCATCTTTTGCTTTTTGCAGCCTGCGACAGACTATTTCGAATTTAACCTTATATAAAAATAAATCTCAAAGCCTTGAGATGCGCATTAGAGGCGGCGGGATACATAGAGTGCCGAATACCCGACAGGGATTTTTTGAACTCGATGTACCCACCGTGCTTTGTCATGCCTTCGTATAGGTGTTTACAGCCGGTGCGTCCATCGTGACCCCCGGCTCTTTTTGTGTCCCGTCCGCCCAGTGCCGTCTCAAGCGAAAAGGACACATTATGAAAATCAAATACGCATTCTTGGACGGAACAGTGACGGAGGTCGAGGTTTCTGACGAAATCGGTGCCGTCATCATCGACAGCCGTAAGGCGGAGCACGCGCAGGACGAGCGTCATCGCTACCATTGCTACTCCTACGACGCCATCGACTATGAGGGCGAGGAGTACGGTGCTTGCGATGAGTATGCCGTGGAGGATGATTCGGCAGAACAAGCGACCCCCATTTGGAAAGCCTTCTCTCAATTGACCGCCACCCAACAGCGCCGCCTGCGACTCTATGCAAGCGGTAAGACACTGCGGGAAATAGCCGCCATCGAGGAAGCCAGTTTTCAGTCGGTTTCCGAGTCGATTGAAGCAGGCAGAAAAAGTTTTTGAAATATTTTCGGCAAACACCCTGACAAATTCCCATTTTTTCTGGGTACTCCGGAAGGCAGAAAAAATAAGCCTTTCGGAAAGGAAGGTGTCCCATGAGACACAAAGTATGTATCGTGTTTTGGACAAGCTCGGAAGCGGCGGCGTGGTTGCCTGTCGAACGGTAAGCCTCCGTGAGAAGTTGCTCACTCTGCTTCTGGGGCCGAAACAGAAGGTCATGGTGCTGGTTCCTGGAAATTCCGTGGAGTCCATTGCTATCACCGAGCTGCAGAATGGAGGTGCTGTACATGAGTAAGGTAAAGCTGCTCCTCGATGTGGTCTCCGACCTTCGCTCCCTGGCGGACAGCGTTCACGCTGTGGCAGATGCCATGCTGCAGAGTGAACCGACTGCCGATGTGGAGCCGAAAGAGGAGGCGCCTGCGACCACTCCAAAGAAAGAGATTTCCTTTGAGAAGGTCAGAGAAATCCTCGGCAAAAAGAGCAATGACGGCTTCACCGAGGAAATCCGGGCGCTGCTTCTGAAGTATGGTGCTCCGAAGCTCTCCGGCATCGACCCCAAGCACTATGAGGCGCTTCTCAAGGATGTGGAGGTGCTGAAAGATGCCACCTAATCGTCATGCAGTCCTTTCGGCATCCTACTCTCACCGGTGGCTGCACTGCAATCCATCCGCACGTTTGGAACAGAAATTTGAGGACCGGGAAACGGAAGCCGCCGCCGAAGGTACGGCAGCTCATGCCCTTGCAGAACACAAACTCCGCAAAGCACTGAAAATGCGCTCCCGCAAGCCGGTCAGCAAGTATGACTCGGACGAGATGGATGCCTACACGGACGGCTATGTGGAGTTTGTTCTGGAAGCCCTAGAGGAAGCCCGGCAGGACTGCCCGGACCCCAAGGTGTTCATTGAGCAGCGGCTCGACTTCTCCTGCTATGTGCCGGATGGCTTCGGCACCGGCGACTGCCTTATCGTGGCGGACAAACTCCTCCACATTATCGATCTGAAGTACGGCCAGGACGTGTTGGTGAATGCCGAAGAGAATCATCAGATGATGTTGTACGCTCTCGGTGCGCTCCGCATCTTCGATTGTCTCTACGACATCGAGTCGGTTTCCATGACCATCTACCAGCCACGCCGGGAGAATGTCAGCACTTGGGTCGATTCCCACATTCCGGTGCAGCCGAGAGCCTTGCGTGTGTGCGCCTACGCTCGTGTTTCCACAGGAAAGGATGCCATGCTGCATTCCTTATCCGCCCAGGTCAGTTATTACAGCAATCTAATACAAAACCACAGCGGCTGGTTTTACTGCGGCGTTTACAGCGACGAAGCAATGACCGGCACCAAGAGCAGAGGGATGATTTTCAGCGTATGATCGAGGATTGCCGCAAAGGAAAAATCGACCTCATCATTACAAAGAGCATTTCTCGCTTTGCAAGGAATACGGTGACGCTGCTCCAAACAGTTCGTGAGATGAAAAGCCTGGGCATTGATGTCTATTTTGAGGAGCAACACATCCATACAATAAGCGCAGACGGAGAGCTGATGACGACCATCCTGGCATCCTATGCACAGGAAGAAAGCCTGTCAGCCAGCGAGAACCAAAAGTGGCGTGTGCGAAAAGCCTTTGAAAACGGTGAACTGATTAACCTGCGTTTCCTGTTCGGCTACAGCATCACCGCAGACGGTGTTCAGATTAACGAATAGGAAGCCGCTGTTGTCAGAGAGATATTTTCACGGTTCTACGGCGGCGAAAGCATGAGTTCTATCAGCCGTGATTTGAATGCCAAGGGTTATAGGGGCGCACTCGGCGGCAAATGGTGTGCTGAGCGGATGCGAAATACATTGTCAAATGAAAAGTACCTCGGCAATGCGCTGCTGCAGAAGCGTTACCGCAACAATCATATCGAAAAGAAGTTGGTGGGAAACAGGGGTGAACTGCCGATGTATTATGCAGAAGGAACCCACGAGCCAATTATTGATGCTGCCACATTTGAACAAGCCCAGGAACGGCTTCGCAAAATCGCACAGCAGACGGCGGGCCGAAAAAAGCCGTCACGTTCAGCCTTTTCAGGACTCATTTGCTGCGGTATTTGCGGCAACACCTATAAGCGTGTTACTTACAGAGGCAAGCATTTCTGGAATTGCACCACATTCCAGACCAGTGCAAATCTGAATGTACAGCAAAGAAGATACCCGAAGATACGCTTGTGGCTCTCACCCTTGAGGTGTTGGGCATCGACAGACTCAGCACAAAGGTGGTCAAGAGCAAAATAACGGAAATCAGAGCAGAGGAAGGCAATATGGTCATATTCTGCATGGACGACGGCTCCGAAATCGTTAAACGGTGGAAAAACCGCTCCAGAGCAGAAAGCTGGACACCCGAAATGAAGGAGCAAGCCAGGCAACGTGCTCTGCAAGCAAGGAGGAAAAGAAATGAGCAGAACAGCGGCACGGTCGGTCACAGTCATTCCGCCGACCATTAACCCACTGACGCATCTTTCTAAGGTGACAATGCAGAAACGCCGGGTCGCAGGATACGCCAGAGTATCCACCGACAGCGACGAGCAGTTCACCAGCTATGAGGAGCAGGTAGATTATTACACACAATATATTAAACGGAACCCGGAATGGGATTTTGTGAAGGTCTACACCGATGAGGGCATTTCAGGGACCAACACAAAGCACCGAATTGGATTCAACGAGATGATTGCCGATGCCATGTCCGGCAAAATCGACCTCATCGTCACAAAATCGATCAGCCGATTTGCACGAAAAACGGTTGACAGCCTCGTTACCATCCAAAAGCTGAAGGAAAAAGGTGTTGAGGTATTCTTTGAAAAGGAGAACATTTACACCTTTGACGGAAAGGGCGAGCTGTTGCTGACCATCATGTCGAGCCTTGCCCAGGAAGAGAGCCACTCGATATCAGAGAATGTCACATGGGGACAGAGAAAACGCTTTGCAGATGGAAAGGTCACCCTGCCGTATAAGCAGTTTCTCGGATACCGAAAGGGAGCGGACGGTTTTCCCGAAGTCGTACCGGAAGAAGCAGTTATCGTCCGCAGAATCTACACACGGTTTATGGAAGGGCTTTCCCCGGTTGCCATTGCAAAGGAGCTGACGGCGGAGGGCATCCCGACCACGGCGGGCAAGCAGCGGTGGCAGACCAGCACGGTGTAAAGCATCCTCCAAAATGAGAAGTACAAGGGTGCAGTACTCCTTCAGAAATGCTTAACCGTCGATTTTTTTACCAAAAAGAAAAAAGTGAACGAGGGCGAAGTGCCGCAGTACTATGTGGAGCACAGCCATGAACCAATTATTACGCCAGAGGAGTTTGATAAGGTGCAGACCGAATTTGAGCGGCGCAAGCGAATTAGCCGCCATTACAGCGGAAAGAGCCTTTTCTCCTCCCGCATCATCTGCGGTGACTGTGGTGCTTTCTTCGGCTCCAAGGTATGGAACTCCACCAGCAAATACCGCAGAGTGATTTGGCAGTGCAACAACAAATTCAAAGGCGAACACAAATGCGAAACGCCCCATCTCGATGAGGAAGCTATCAAAACCCGATTTGTGGGTGCATTCAATGCCATCCTTGCAGATAAGGACAGCGCACTTGAGAATTGCCGTTTGATACAGTCTACGCTGACGGACTGCTCCGGTCTCGATGCCGAGATAGAGCCCCTGCTTGAGGAAATCGATGTAGTGACTGAGCTGACAAAGCGTTGCATCGCCGAAAACCCACAGACGGCGCAGAACCAGGAGGAGTACGCCGCCCGGTACAATGGATTTGTGGAGCGGTACGAAAAGGCAAAAACACGGGTTGAGGAACTGCGCAGCATAAAAACCGAACGGCAAGCCCAGGCAGATGCCATTGGCGCATTCATGTTCGAGGTGCAGGAGTTGGATGCGTTTTTCGAATTTGACGAGAAACTCTGGCTGACGGTTATCGATACGGTGACCGTACACGCCGATGGGCGGATGACCTTCAACTTCCAGGGCGGCACAGAAATCGAGGGGTAAATTGTTCTTAGAAATCTTTGATATACTTGATTCGAGCCATTCTTAGCACCTTTCTGCTACCTCATTAGTCTTGGACAAACTAATGGTAGCGGTTATTTCAGGTGCTGACAATGGTTTATTTTACGCTGTTTGGTTTTTATGAAAGAAAAACCAAAAAGAGACGAGATTTGTTGCTTTTTTATTTAAGACTTCTCATTGACAAGCAGGAAAAAGAATGCTATAATAATGCCGTTATCGATAATGACATTATTATTTAGACGCAGAGGAGTGAAGACATGGCCAATAGGGATCATTCCCTGGATGATGGGATTATTCAGGCTGCTTATTCGGAATTTCTTGCTTACGGCTTTCAGAAAGCCTCTCTGCACAAGATCGCCGAAAAAGCCGGTGTCACCACAGGAGCGATCTACACAAGGTACAAAAATAAAGACGCGTTGTTTGCCAGTCTGCTTCAGGATTTTTTTGAGACGATGCAGGTTTTCTTTACCCCCGTCGCGGAAGAATACGAAAAAGCAAAGTGCAGTGCACAACCGGAAGATATCCTCCGCGCCATAAACGCCGAGGAACAAGTATATTTTCGGCTCCTGACCGAGCACCATGACGACTGCACTTTATTTTTCTGCCGCAGCGATGGCAGCTCCATTGAAACCGTGCTGCATGAACTGATGAATCGTAAAGCGGAACAAACGGTAGAGTTCTTTTCACATATCTATGGAAAAGCGCCAAATGCCGATGCGATCCGCCTTTTGATGGGTTCCCAGTTCTGGTACTTCCGCCAGCTGCTGGATCGGCACATGGAGGAAGGTAGAATGCTTACCTGCTTACAGGCGGTCCTTGATTTTACCAACGCCGGTTGGCGGCAGTTATGTGACAGCCTGAATTAAATTGGCAAAGGAAATGGGCGGTGCGTGCGCCCATTTCCTTTGGACTCCAGTTAGATATGGCTAACCGGTGAGAAAAGAGTTTGCGATGATAGATTTTGAATTTGAATTTCAATATGCAGAAGAAAAGCAGCCCACCTTGCAAAAAGTCGGCGGCAGCATCCCGACGGGACGTTGCGTGGTGCTCTGCGGAAGCAGCGGATGCGGAAAATCCACGTTGCTGCGGTGCATCAACGGACTGATACCGCAGTTTTATGAGGGAGAGCTGAGGGGCTTTTGCCGCCTGAACAGACAGGACACCGCCGGGCTGCGTATCGGCGAGATCGGCAAGCTGGCAGCATCGGTATTTCAGGATCCACGAAGTCAGTTTTTTACTGTGAACAGTTCCAATGAAGTGGCCTTCGGTCTTGAAAATCACGGTCTGCCGCAAGATAAAATCCGACGGCGGGTAGATGAGGCCTTCCGGATCTTTCATCTGGAGCGGCTGAAGGATCGCAATGTCTACGAGTTGTCCAGCGGCGAGCGACAGCTCATCTCCATCTTGTCCGCGTGGGCAATGGACACAGATATTTTTCTCCTTGATGAGCCGACGGCCAACCTCGATTTTGCGGCCACGCAACAGCTGAGGGAGATTCTGCTTGCCCTGAAAAAGCAGGGCAAAACGCTGCTGCTCAGCGAGCATCGACTCTATTATCTTGCGGATATTGCCGATGAATATTGGGCCATGGCAGACGGCGAGATCAAAGGAAAATACACTGTTGCAGAGGCAAAGGCGTTCTCGGCGGAGCAGAGACAATCACTTTCTCTGCGCACGTTCGACCTTGCGGAGATCACCGTGCCGGAGAAAGAGCCGCTGCCGAAAACCGCGCCGACGGCGCTTGCCGTCTCAGAGGTCCGCTATACATACGGCAGGAAGGCCGGAGATACCCTATCTGGTGTCAGTTTTTCCATCCGGGAGCATGAGATTGTCGGCCTTGTGGGCGCAAACGGCTGCGGCAAAACGACCATCGGCAAGCTGATTGCAGGGCTTTACCGCCCCTCCGGCGGCAGGATAATGCTTTTCGGTAAGCCGCAAAGTCCAAAGCAGCTGCAAAAGCAAGTGATGTTCATTCTTCAGGAGGCGGAGTTCCAGTTCTTCGCCAACTCCGTCCTGCACGAACTGCAATACGGCCATGCGGTGACACCGGAGTTTGAAGCAAAAACGGAAGCGCTGCTGAAAAGTATGGATATGTGGGACTGCCGCGACCGGCATCCCTTCTCCCTCTCCGGCGGGCAGATGCAGCGTCTGGCGCTGATGATGGCATATCTGTCCGACAAGCCGATCGTCATACTGGACGAGCCGACAGCAGGACAGGACGCGGAAAGTCTGGGGCGGTGCGCAGCACTGATCCGGGAGATGCGGAAGAAAAAGACTGTTCTCATCATCACCCACGACCTTGAACTGATTGCAGATGCCTGCGACTACTGCATCGGGCTGTCGGATGGACATGCAGAAGCAAAATCTCCCGTTCATTCGGAACGAGATTTGCAAGTGGTACGGCAATATATGGAGCGCTTCCATCCTCCCGATATTCCGGTGAAAAAACCGCATAAAGAACGATTCCATCCGGTGACGAAGCTGCTTTACTGGCTGGCCCTGCTGGTCGTGATCTCCACATCCAACAACCACTTAGTTTATGCCGCATATGCGGCACTGATTCTGTTGGCCGCAGCTGACGGCTGGTTTGGAACGGCGCTGGTAGGCGGGATGAGCTTTGGGCTGCTGTGGGCGGCAAACGCCCTGCTGCCGGGCACGGTGTTTTCCTTTATGTTAGTGCTGTTCCCGCGCATCATCGCCATCGGCATTTCCATGCGGACGCTGATCGGGCGGAATGAAGCCAGCCGTACCTTGGCGGCATTGCGTGACCTGCACCTGCCAGAGCGGCTGATCATGATCGTGGCGGTGATCTTCCGCTTTTTCCCAGTGTTGTCCGGGGATATGAAGCTGCTGCGGCAATCCATCCGCACCCGGGGCGCGTTCACCGCGCCGCTTCAGAAGCTGCGGGCGCTGCCATCCTATATCGAAATACTGACCGTGCCGATGGCTTTGCGCGTCATCCGTATTGCCGAGACGCTGTCCGCCTCCGCCGAAACACGGGGCATTGACTTAAAGCGACGCAAGAGCAATTACCTGTCGCTTCGGTTTTCTGCGTGGGATGTTGTGTTCTGCGTACTGCTGGCAGCATCGATCGCCGCCGGCCTTATTCTGTGATCGCCGTCCTTGCGACGTTCAACCATATTCCATTCAAAAAGGAGTCTTTAACCATGAGTACTGTAACCGCCAACAAGCTGAAAATCAAGGACATCATCACCGTTGTCCTGCTGGCTCTGATCAATGTGGTCATTTTCTTCGCCAGCTCCGTTCTGTACGCAACGCCCATTACCATCATTCTGATGCCGGTATTTTTCGCCCTGCTGGAGGGCATCGTCTACTTCATCATCGGCACGAAGGTGAAAAAGCCCGGTGCGATTCTCATTTACAGTATCGTCCGTGCCATTATGGGCGGATACCTGCCGTACATCATCCTCTTTATTCTCTCCGGTGTCATTGCCGAGCTGCTGCTGTGGAAGACAGGCTACGGCAATGCGAAGGCGCTGACCATCAGCTATGTCATCAATCAGGTGCTAGCCGCATTCGGCAGCACTATCATTCCCTACTCCATCGCAGCCAAAGCTATGGCGGATCAGATGGTCACTGATGGCCGTAAGGACACCATTCTTGCCGCATCTGATATGCTGCAGTCCTGGGTATCCGTGGCGCTGGTGGCCGGTGTGATCGTGGCGGCCTTTATCGGCGCAATGATTGGCAAGCGGATCGTGAAAAAGCATCTTGCTGCGTAATGCAGTCGAAAGGAGTTCACCATGAAAGAAATTGAGCCAAATCGCTCCGCCGCCTCGTGGCTGGCAGATCTGGCAAAAGGGCGGTACGGCGAGTACGCTTTGAGCGTCCTTACGGCGCTGCTGGGCGTCGCCTGCTCCCTTGCGCCGTATTTCATCATCATCCGGCTCATCACCGCACTGGCGAACGGGACGGCGGAGCTTTCCCGCTGCCTGACCCTCTGCGCGTGGATGGCGGGCTTTTGGGTGCTGCGCTATGTGCTGCACAGCGTGTCCACGTCCCTCTCCCATCACGCCACCTTCCATGTGTTGGCCAATACCCGCACACGGCTGCTGGATAAGCTGGCCACGCTGCCCCTTGGCACGGTGCTGGACCGTTCCTCTGGCTCGTACAAGAACATTATCGTGGAGCGGGTGGACTCCATCGAAACCACCCTTGCACATTTGCTGCCGGAGATGACCGCCAACATTGTGGGTGCGCTGGCGGTACTGGTGCTGCTGTTTATCGAGGACTGGCGCATGGGGCTTTCCATGCTGATCGTCGTGCCGCTTGGCATTATCTGCTTTATGTCCATGTTCAGCGGCTATAACGAGAAGTTTCAGCGCACGGTCACCGCGACAAAGGCGCTGAACGACACGGCTGTGGAATACATCAGCGGCATTGAGGTCATAAAGGCCTTCGGACAGTCTAAGACCAGCTACGCAAAGTTCGTTTCCGCCGCAAAGGAAGGGGCAGACTGCTTCATCGACTGGATGCGCGGCACCCTCTTCGGGCAGGTAGCCGGAATGGCGATACTTCCTTCAACGCTTCTCGGCATCTTGCCGGTGGGGTGCCTTCTTTATATGCACGGCACACTGTCGGCAGAAACATTTCTGGCAGTCATCGTGCTTTCCTTCGGCGTTATGCAGCCGCTGATCACCGCCTTCTCCTACACCGACGACATTGCACAGGTCAAAACCATAGTCGGTGAGGTGGCGGAGGTGCTGTCCGGAGAGGATATGCAGCGTCCAAGGACGGCGGAAAGGCTGCCGTCCGACAACTCCATCGAGCTGAAAGACGTCCGCTTTGCCTATCACGATAAAGAAGTACTGCACGGAATCAATCTGCACATTGCCCCGGGGACGGTCAATGCTCTTGTTGGCCCCTCCGGTAGCGGAAAGTCCACCATTGCCCGGCTTATCGCCTCTCTGTGGGATGTAAAGGACGGTGTCATTGAGCTGGGCGGCGTGGACATCCGTACGCTGCCGCTGGCGGAGTGTACGAAGCGCATCGCCTATGTATCCCAGGATAACTATCTCTTTGACCTTTCGGTGATGGACAATATTCGCATGGGCAAAAAGGGCGCAACCGACGAGGAAATCATCGATGCGGCGAAAAAATGTGGCTGCCATGAATTCATCCTGGGGCTGGAAAAGGGCTATCATACGGTCTGCGGTGCTTCCGGCGGCCACCTTTCCGGCGGTGAGCGGCAGCGCATCTCCATTGCCCGGGCTATGCTGAAGGATGCACCTATCGTCATTTTGGACGAGGCTACCTCCTACACCGACCCGGAGAATGAGGCGGTCATCCAGTCGGCACTGGCAAAGCTGGTACGGGGCAAGACGCTGCTGGTCATCGCCCACCGCCTGTCTACCATCGCCGATGCCGACCAGATCATTGTCGTGAATCACGGCAAAATCGAAGCCACCGGAACACAGGCAGAGCTTCTGGCGTCCTGCCCGCTTTATCAAACCATGTGGGAAGCCCACATCAGCGTCAAAGACGATGGGGAGGTGGCATAATGCTCAAGACACTGAAAAAGTTTTTTGCCTTCTGCGGGGCGGACAACCGCAGGCTGTTTATGACATCCATCTGGCTGGGCGTGATCAGCGCCATCTGCTCCGCCATGCGGATTCCCGCCACTGCCATCGTCATTCAGGCGCTGCTGCAAAAGAATGTCACCGTGCCGACGCTCTGGACGAGCCTAGGCATTATCGTGATCTCATTGATCATTACAATTGCCATCAATATGAAGGCCACTATGCTCCAGACCCGTGCAGGCTACCGTGCCTGCGCCAACAAGCGAATTGAGATTGCCGAGCATCTGCGGTATCTGCCTATGGGCTGGTTCAATGACAACAGCCTGGGTGAGGTGACCTCCGTCACCACCAACACCATGGAGAACATGGCCAACATTGCCACACGGGTGGTCATGGTCACAACGAGGGGCTTCCTGACCTCCGGCATCATTGCGGCGATAATGTTCCTCTTTGACTGGCGTATGGGACTTATTACGCTTACCGGACTGGTGCTGTTCTTCGCCGTCAACGCCGCCATGCAGCAAGCTGAGCAGACCCTTTCCCAGCGGAAGTTCAATGCCGACGAGCGGCTTGTCTCCAAGGTGCTGGAATATGTGCGGGGCATCGCCGAGGTCAAGAATTTTGACCTGACTCACGATTCCGTAACGCAGGTACACGGTGCCGTGGAGGAAGCACGCAAGGCTTCCTTCGCCATGGAGATCCCGTCTGTTCTTTATATGCTGGCGCAGTTCATCGTCAACAAGCTCACCGGCGTTGCCGTCTGCACCGCTGCCATCGGCTTTTACTTCGGCGGCACTATGGAGCTTACAAACTGCCTTTTGATGCTGATCTGCTCCTTCATTCTCTTTGAGCAGCTGGACTCAGCCGGGAGCTTTTCGTCCCTGTTCCGTTCTATCGATATTGGTGTGGACAAGGCAAACGCGATTCTGCGTGTAGAGCCCATGGATATTGACGGGGAGGAACTGTCGCCGGAGCGGGAGGACATTGCTCTGTCTCATGTAAACTTCTCCTACGACAGCAAGCCCATTCTGCAAGATGTGTCGTTGACGATTCCGGAGAAAACCACCGTCGCCATCGTCGGCCCCTCAGGAAGTGGTAAAACAACCCTCTGCAATCTTATGGCGAGGTTCTGGGATGTACAGTCCGGCAGCGTGCGCCTCGGCGGACGGGATGTGCGGGAATACAGCTACGACAGCCTCATCCGCAATTTCTCCTTTGTGTTTCAGCGAACCTATCTGTTCTCGGACTCCATCGCCAACAATATCCGCTTCGGAAAGCCCGATGCCTCCATGGAGGAGGTAAAGGCCGCAGCAAAGAAGGCGCGGTGCTACGACTTTATCATGGCGCTACCGGACGGCTTTGACACTGTTATCGGTGAGGGCGGTGCAACGCTCTCCGGCGGCGAGCGGCAGCGCATTTCCATCGCCCGGGCGATTATGAAGGACGCACCAATCATCATTCTGGACGAAGCCACTGCCAATGTTGACCCTGAAAATGAAAAGGAGCTGATGGAGGCTGTTGCGGAATTGACCCACGATAAGACGGTCATCATGATCGCTCACCGGCTGAAAACTGTGCGCAACGCCGACAAAATATTCGTTGTCGATCACGGTGAGATCGTCCAGCAGGGCACGCATGACGAGCTGGTTGCTGTTGACGGGCTCTACCGCCGCTTTGTGGTGGAGCGCAAGCAGGCCGCCGGGTGGAAGGTCTGATTTCACTTTGCATATTATTCAACAAAGCCCGTACCAGTTAAACTGATACGGGCTTTGTTATGCTCCGCGTCTATCCGCCTACCTTAACGCTGAACGCACGATGCCTGCAAGGAGGAGAGAAGCACCTTGCCGCCTCTCTCCTCCCTCTCTTTCTTGCTTATTTTCGGGGATATTCTTCATCGTCCAGCAGGTCGGTCATATTCCGCAGACTGATACCCAATGTAGACCTATTGTGCAGCAGCGCCGAGGTGGTGGGCGGCAGTACACCCGCCACGCCCAGTGCGATCAGTGTCAGGTTGAAGAGCACAATGAACCGATAGCTGCCGTGGATACGCTCCATCAGTGCCTGACCGAGCCTGCGCAGCGTTACCAGTGCAAAAAGGTCTTCCGAGGAAACGGTGATGTCGGCGATCTCCCGGGCGATGGCCGCGCCGGTGGAGATGGCGATGCCTACCACAACCGTAAATAACCCGCAAAAATACTGGATAGCTTTTGTTCTCGTATACCTTGCGTCAATATCCGTATTCAGTGCCTTCACCATGAAGGAGTATAGGAAGCACCCAAGCGCTCCCATTCCGACGACCAATGCAGGCTTCCACAAGGCGTAGGCGCCGGACAGATAACAGGCTCTGTTGAACATTCCGGTGTCCGTCTTCTGCAGCGGAACGCATCTCAGCAGCCAATCGCCGGCAGCCATCAATATCCCGCCGATTGCGCCAAGAATACAGCATTGGATAAACGGTTTCTTTTCTTCCTTCTTCATCTTCTTCATTCCTGTGCATTTATTTCATGATCTTCATGCAAAAGTCGCAGCGGTCATCGCCGCGCCCCAGCGTTTTTGTTCGATGCCAAATGAGCTTCGGATGAAGGCCGGTGTAGCTGATGTCGTCGCTGTCGCAAAAGCAGCAGCACAGCTCAGGACATCCGTATGCCACGCAGGTGTCGTGATATGGACATTTCATCATATCCACACGCCATATACCGTTGCCGACCTGCAGCTCCTTTAAGTCAAAGCCCGCCGCCAGGCCGAAAACGCTCCGGGTGGATTTGACGAAAACGCCGGGGACAAGGCGGTAAAGCCCCGGTATGTGCAGCAGGGCGGCAAGCTGTTTGTGGCTCGTTCTCGCCAAGCGCTCCACATAGCCGTGCACGGTTTGTAGCGCCTCCTCTTTCGGCATGACCCGCTGCAAGGTTTCGTAGGCCGCAATGCCCGGTAAGATCTGCCGCTTGAGGTGGTATTGCTTCTCCTTGCTTGCATCTGCATTTTCAGCCAGCAACGACTCAGGCGCATATCGAAAGCGGTGTTCAGTTCCTTTGCTTGCGAGGGAAAGCGCTGTGCCGCAGTCTCCCGAAAATCACGGGAGAGATAGGTTTCCTTCATCATCCGGCCTCCGTTTCAGGCTTCACGAAGCCCTTCTTTTTATACCCGCAGTCGCAGTATGGGCCGCCGGAGGCGAGGGTGTACTGCCGCACAAAGTCGGTCACGCCGCCGGCTTCGCTCATGGTGTAGTCCAGACGGCACAGCGCAGGAGTGAGGCCATATAGCCCCAGCTTTTTCATCAGCACACAGATGCCGCATTTGGTGAAGCGTCCCTCGTAGCCGCTACCGTCGGGGTATTCGTAAAACTCCATGTTCCAGGAATAGGGGTTGCGGTCAGCGGCTCTCAGGGCGGCGGTCGCCTTCATGCCGGAAATATCTTTGGGGGTAAACTTGTTTTTTCCGCTCTTGCGGCAAAACCATTTCATCGGCTTTATCATCATGGATTTTGCATAATACTCCGTCAGCCGCTCCACATCCGGGCGCTCCGGCATGGAGAGAATGAACGCGCCGAGCATTGCGCAGTTGACGAGGTTCATCTTGAACCGGTCGCCTTTTTCAAATTCGGGCAGCTCGGAGATGATCTCCCTGTATTTCGGCTTTGCTTTTTTCGTGATGGTTTTTGCCGTATCGACATCATAGCCGAATATAACCGTCAGCTGTTTTTGGAATGAGCCTGCAAACATCGTCCACATGCTGAAAGGCATTCCGAAATAGGTCATTTTTTGTCCCTCCAATCGCATATCACGCTGGTCAAGCGGCGGTCAATGTCAACACGCGCCGTTTTGCACTCCTTGGGAAATTTCTTCGCAGCGCTGAGCCGACGGGAAGCATGGTCTTGAGCATCCCGTCAGGGAAAACAAAGTGCGTGCCGTGCTCATATATGACCGCCTCGACTTCGCAGGAGTGCGGTTTCTCCGCAAGGCGTTTTTCCATGCGGTGAATGTACTTTGCAGCGTTCCAAAGTGCGTCGTCCTCTGCGCCGGCAAGAAACAGCTTTCCGCGGATATTCTCGACCTTTATGAATTCCTCCTCAGTGATCGTGTGCGCCGCTTCGGAGCCGTTAAACAGCTTGCGTGAGGCGATCATATTGCCGGTGCGTTTGGACTCCTCCGAGATTATGTTCCAATAGTCGGGTTGCTGATAGCAAAACGACATATAGGGTAGGGGCTTGCCCTTGTAGGAGAAGAGTGATTCGCCCTCGATCGGACATTCCTTGCAGCCGTCCTTTTTGCCCTGCATGAACCCCTGCCACACAAAGTCGCTGGGTGGCATTGCAATGGTTAGAGAAATGTCGCTGAATATCGATGCTGCCGTCAGGGCGAGGGTACCTGTCGTTGAGGCTCCCGCAATGCCTATCTTTTCGTTTCCGTGTAATTTGAGCCATGTCATTGCTTTTTCGATGCGTTCAAGGGGATAGTTGTGATGACCGTAGTCCTTTTTCCCGGGCGACATAGTCAATACGTTCACACCGAGGCGAATCAGCCACTTCACCGCCGAGCGTGCCATATAATCCTCGGGGTCGTCGACGAGCATGGCGATGACGGTGCAGTCCGATCCGTCCTTGCACGCCCAATACGCGCCGTAAAAGCCATCGCTTTCAACATCAAAGTGGATGTGTTTCATTCAAAACGCCTCTTTCAAAAGTTGATCTTTACAATCTGCATCTTCATCATTCCGTCACCGACTTTGGCAAGAAAACGGAAAAAGCCGCTGACGGATGGATCGCGGAGATCGTTGTAGCCCAGCATATAGCCGCGGCTCGAGACCTGCAAGCGGCGATCCCACGCACTGATCTCTTGGGGAGCGTCCGAAACTGCGAAATACGCGCCCACATCCTTGATCTTCGCACTCTTGAGCCATGTCTTGGCGATCATCTTCACCGCCGTCCGATTTGCAGCGTCAAACACCAGCATGCTGCCCGGAAAAGCGTCTGCCATTTGCTGTACCAGCGCCTTGACCTGCTCAGTCAAAAAGTAGTAGAACACGCCGGAGGCAAAGAACACCGCACCGCCCGATGGATCGATTTTTGCAAACCATTCAGTATTGTTCAAATCGCATGGGATATTTTCCTCACGCTCCCCGGCGGACAAAAGCTCGTTACGCACGGCTATGACATCGGGAAAGTCCAGATTGTAGATTTTGCAACTGCCGTTATCACAGCTTTTTCCGGTACTGTCCAGCCCGCAGCCCAGATTGACCACCGCCGCATTGGGGTGAGATTTCAGATAATCTCGCACCTCAAAAGCAAGGTCATTCTGCCGCATGGCCACCTCCAGTGAACCGAAACGCTGCATCAGGCTGCGGAATTTTTTCTCCGCCTCAGAAAAATCGTAGTCGATCTCGTCAATCAGGCGAACCGCTGTTTCGTCCCGGTAAAGATTCGGGTATAGTTCTGAGCAGACCTTCCGCGCATACAGCGGAATGATCAGCGTCTCCTGCACGGTGTTTTTCTCTATTTTATATTTCATATGTAACGCTCACTTTCTGATAAATGGCAGCTCCGGCATACAGTCACGCTCGGCGATGTGGGTCAGCATTCCGGCGAACCCCTTTGGATCGCGTATCTGATATTGCATATGCTCGTATCCCTCAAACACGGGATAATGGCCGCAGGAGTAGGCTTCCATCACTGCCTGACGGTATTTGAAATGATCTTCTATGCTGCCAAACTCGAAATAGATATGCTTTTGCAGTTCTTCGGGAAGGGACGGAAAGGGCTTATCCTCCAGGCTGTCCAGAATATGCCGCCGCAAATTTGCATAGGTCAGATTTTCCCCTGCGGCTATAAAATTCGGCTTTATGGAATCGTCGTCACACCACAGAATCTTTTTCAGTGTGCCGCCCTTCGACCAGTACAGGCTCCTGATAGCGAAATACAGAAACGGTGTCATAATGCGGCGCGTACCTTTTCCGATTTGCGCAAACTGCCCGCCGTCAAAGAAAGCGTGCTCCACTGGCAGCTTCGTCTGCGTCAGAAACTCCATGGCAAGGTCTGCACCGATGGAAGAAGCGACCACCATCGCCAGCCTCTCCACGCCCTGTCGATACAGAAAGTCCTCCACCTGCCGTATTTCGTCCAGCTTGCTGACATATTTCTGCCCCTCGCAGTAAACGGTGGAGGTGGGCAAGATGCAGAAATATCGATCCTGCAAATACCTCGCAATCGGTTCGCTGCTCGCTCCTGTCACACCCATTGCATGAAAGAACAGCACGGCAGGATTCCTCCTGTCGCCATATGTTTGAAACAGCATTTCTATCACCTCATATTTTCATAAAAAGCATCATAATTGCCGCCAATGCTGCCGAAATGACCGCCATACCAATTGTGCCGAACAGCCACTTTTTGCCCTTATCCTTGGCTGTAATGTAGGGTTTCAGGTCTTCCGTTCCCGGAATTTCCCATGCGTTCGTATGTCCTACCCAATAGCCGTCAACCCCAAATCGGTCTATAAGATTCATAACGGACAGTATGACCAGCAGCTGCCAGAAGCCTGCAAGAAAACCCCGCGCACCGTTCACCGCATAGACGCACACCAGCACATAGGCGATGTAGCCGGGGACGCAGACAGCTTTGAAAATCAAAGCGTTCCGCTTTATTCTTTCGTGTGTTGTAAGCCCCAGCGTTACACACCTGTTCTGGACTTCTGGGCTGTAAAGATGCACCATGCCCACCGCGCCCTTGCGGATACCAATGGCGCAAACCAGAATGAGCAGAACGCCAAGTCCTATGCCTTCCAAAATCACCTGTAAAAGCATTACCGATTCCTCCTGAAGCCCGCCTCATCCCGGTATTCGGGATGTTCCTTTACATACGGGTCCTGATTGCCGCAGATGGTATAGTCACATCGGCAGCCATCCACACAGGTGGTCGTCCGCACGAGCTTGGCGTGGAGCAGTTCCATGGACGCATAGTCCACATTGCAGAGGGCAGGCATGATGTCCGTAAGACCGTGTCGGACAGCAAACTCCGCCGCCGGACACGATGTAAATTCATAATAAATAGGCTTGTCGGTTTCATAAGGCGCAACCGACATCTCGTAATCGTGCCATTTATCGCAGCCGCTTTTCGCACGAACAAACGCCTTGTACACTAGCTTCCTCCAGAACGGCTTGTTGCAGTCCACGAATTTTAGCCTGCGGAAAGTCGGCAGGATCAGATTTTCCTCCATCTCCTCGATCTCGCGGAAGGATGTGACGGCTTTGCAGACTGTGTAGTAGCTCATGATGGCGATGCAGTCGTAGGTGCCGCCTACGCCGTTGTGGAAGTTCTTTTTGCCGCCCAAGTCGGTGCGCCAGTCGGAGAGAAAGGCCGCGTACTGCCGCTGCACCTTTTCCCATACTGTCTCCCGCTCTGCTTCCGGATAGTGCAGGACGATTTTCGCCAGAATTTCTTTCTTGCAAGGCTTTGAATACAGCACATGGCTTTTGCGGTCGAATAGAAGTTCGTTGTCCTTCATCTGATTACCTCCTTCCTTGTTCTTTCTTGCGTGCATGAGACCATCTCGGATTTAACCCGCTTTTCGGCAGATAAACCACGCCATGCTTTTCAGGTTTCCCATGTCCACATCCGCATACATTCCATCCAGCCGTGCTTTCAGACTGGAAACCGTCTCATAAGGCGGTGTGAAAAACCCTGCCTTTTCATAAACATGCCGGACAAACCAATCCGTCCGCCTATGCCCGCCCTTCACATAAAAGCAGCCGCAGAATGTTCCGCCGGGTCTCAAGACCCGGAAAACCTCCCGGTAAGCGGCCTCCTTGTCTGGGAAAGCGTGAAAGCCGTTCAGCGACAAAACGATGTCAAAGGCATCGTCCTCATAGGGAAGCGCACCCACATCGCCCTGCTGAAAGGTTAAATTTTTCAGGTGCAGGCGGTCGGCCTTTTCCTGTGCCTGACCCATCATGTCCGGCGAGTAATCCAGACAGGTAATGTCCGCTTTTGGCATCGTCCTGTAAAGCGGCATGGTCAGAATGCCCGTTCCCACCGGGACCTCCAGCAGCTTGCCCGAGAAGTCATCGGGAACACCCGACAGTGCTTTTTCAAGATAAGCATCACATTCCGCCTTATTCATTGCCCACACCAAACGGCACACCGCTTTGCCGCTCAGGGTAGAGCAGGTGATCATGCCGTCATAAAAACTGTTTCCGCCCGTCATTCGGTACGCACCGCGAATGGCTTCTTTTCGTTCCATGGTTCTTCCTCCGTGTTTCAATCATCACACGACCGTTTCCGATCTCATTTTTTCAAAATGTCCACGATTTTCGCAAAGTCCTCTTTTGCCTCCTTGAAGATCGGCAGCATACAGT
>ERZ831773.778-NODE-778-length-39710-cov-35.658454_pt1 | contig 39710 bp, 29 predicted proteins | sample MGYA00519696_ERZ831773 | MGnify/ENA primary metagenome ERZ831773 (study PRJEB31850, sample SAMEA3708720) | human gut metagenome | biome: human gut; feature: human-associated habitat; material: faeces | place: China | collected 2014 ...
TTAAAAAACCTCGTAATTTTCGCCGTTCTCAGCGGCTATATAGTGAAGAACTTTTAATTTTATCTACATAGGAGGAACTCATGAACACGGAATTTCAAGATTTACCCAATGTTGTAAGTCCCAAGGAGGTGCAAACTTACTTCGGTATCTTACGCTCGACCACCTATCGGATATTTCACGACGCGACTTTTCCTGCGTTCCACATTGGAAACCGACTGCTGGTGCGGCGGGATGAACTGCTGGATTGGTTGGAGCAGCAAAAGGTCAATAAAGCCCAAAAAGAGAACCCGAAGATTGTCGGGTCTGATGAATAGCTTTGTGGTCGTACCTGTGGTAGTCTTTGTGTCACGAAAGGAGACGATGCAGCGTGAAAGACACATCTAAAAAAGCCCTGCGCCGCGGGCATAACGAGGGCAACATCCGTCAGCGTACAGACGGGCGGTGGGAGGTTCGGCTATCTGCCGGAATCGACTACAAGACCGGCAAACCCAGGCGCACATCCACCTGCTGTAACACGCGGCAGGAGGCCATTGCCATTTTGCAGCAGCAAGCCCATGAAGTCCGCACACAGGGCTGGCGTGATCCGATGTCCGTGACACTGGGAGAGTGGTATGAATACTGGCTGGACACCTATATGAAGGACACCGTCAAGCAATCTACTTACGCCAGCTACCGCAGCTACTTGAACAAGCATTTTTGTGTGCTGGGGAAAATCCTGCTGAAAAAGTTAGAGCCGCACATCTTGCAGGAGTTTTACAACTACAAATTCCGCGAGGAAGGGCTGTCGCCCAAGACCTTGCGCAACTACCATATGGCATTGCATAAGTGCTTACAGCAAGCTGTAAAAGAGCATCTACTGGTTTATAATCCCTGCGATGCCGTGACCTTGCCCAGCGGAGAGAAGCCCGAAATCGTGGTTTTTACCAACGACCAACAGCGTGCGCTGGTGCAAACCAGCTATCGTCACCGCTATGGCGTGTTCATCCGGCTGGACTTGTGTACAGGGCTACGGATGGGGGAATTACTGGCGCTGAAATGGGAAGATATTGATTTCAGCACCGCCCAACTCCATGTACGCCGTACCATCAACCGCCTTGCCAAGTACGAAGCCCACGACGGCGAAAACAAAACCGAAATCGTATTCGGCACACCTAAAACGAAAAACTCCCGCCGCACGATTCCACTGACCCGCACAATGGTTGACGAACTCACTCGCTGGAAGAAACAGCAGGAGCAAGACAAGATTCGGGCAGGGGATAAGTACACTGACAATGGCTTTGTAGTGACCAACGAGTTCGGTCACTACATTGAGCAAAAGACCTTCAAGGACTATTACGACCACATGCTGAAGGATGCCGACGTCGGCCACTTTACCTTCCACGCTTTGCGCCACACCTTTGCCACCCGCGCATTAGAGCGTGGCATGGACTACAAGACCTTGTCAGCCATCCTCGGTCATTACTCCGTAGCGTTCACAATGGACACCTACGTTCACAGCATGGACGAACACAAGCGGCGCGAGATGGACAGGATGGACGATATGTTCGGGATGCAGTACAGTATCTCGGTTGAAAACCAGCCCTACCCTGTACTCTGCACCTTATCCCCGGACGACTGCACCGCCCATGTTCCTGACTTTCCAAAAATTGAAGTGCAGACCCCTACATTGGATGCCGCCCTGCTGGAAGTCAAGCAGCAAATCGAAAAAGCCCTGCGCCAATACAAGAACCCGCCGATTCCCACCAAACAAGACCAAATCGTAGTGCCAACCAACAGCGTGCTGGTACTCGTCAAAGCAGGTTGACCGCTCCTATTTTTACCTGCCAACTCCGCAAGATTTATCCACAAAAAGCGCCCGGGCGGTTGAAAAGTTCGATCGTCCGGGCGCAGTCGTTTTATCGTTTTGGGGTCATTTTGGGGTCGAAGTTACCAGATTGTTACCACTTTTGCCACAAAGTAGAAAAAAGCTCGTTGAAACTTGTCGTTTCAACGAGCTTTTGTTGGCAAATCTACCGTTCGTGGATACAATGCACCATGCTTTGACGGCGTGATGCATTTTTGCGGTGTTCGTCCTGATGCACCGGGACAATGGGGACAGAAAGGACAACATCAAGTCTGCCTATCGAACTGTATAATACTTTTGATTTCGGCTTTTGGGCTTCTCCGGTATGGTCATTGCAAGCTTTTCAGCAGCAAGCAGGGGCTGAACATAATGCTGCATCGCATAAAACACGGTTTTCACGCCCAAAAATGCCGCAATCTCCTGCCGTGTTTTCGGCTCATGACAAAACGCCAACAGATCTCCGACAGGTTCAGTATTTACTGCTTCTTTCTCCTCTTCCGCTTTATTATAAAGTGTTACCACGAACTCGTTTCTGCGGTTTTCAAATTTCGGCTCCGGTAAGCCATATTCCTTCATCGCATTACGCATAGTGGGAATGCCCGAGTAACGATGTTCTGCTGCGGTCAGCGTTTCTGCCATGACGGCCAGCGCAGGATTCCGAAGATCCGGTTTCGCAATACCCAGCTGTTCGATGCTCATCCGGCCATACAAGCTTCCGGGGCTGTGAATTTCGACACGGTTCGTGAAAAAGTCAATTTGAACCGGTGTTCCCTCCGTATGAATGCTATAGTCGCGGTGAATAACGGCATTGAGGATTGCTTCGCGGAGGGCATCTACGGGATACTCCGTTTTATCCGTGCGGGCGCCGGTTTCTTTGCTGATAATGGTTTTGACCTTCATATTCCGACGGCAGAAATTCAGTGCTTCCTCCACCAATTCCGTAATGGTTCCGCTGATTCGCTTGTTGTCGATAAACCGTGCGGAATCCTGATCTACATCGCCGATTTCCGTGCCAGGCACAACAATCGCCGTAATGCCAAGCTGCGGGAAGAATCCCTGTGGGTAAAGGCAAAAATTCAGAACTGCTGCCAAGGTTGGAACGCCGTTTCTTGTAATGTTCAGCATCTCCATGGCTTGCTCCTGTGTCAGTCTGGAAAACCCAGGTCGGTCTACACGCATTTTTTCAATATAGCTGTGGATCTTTTCTGTGTCCAGCAGTTGCAGCGTCGCCCGTTCAACGGGTCGCTCGTCATCATGCAAATGCTTACGGAACGCTTCATAGCTGTATAGCTCGTAGTCTGTCATCGGCAAATCCGCATCTCCGACACGAATGTAGGAACCCTTGGTACGCCCTGCACCGCGATAGTAGCAGGGACGCTCCGCAATGTCGATTGCCGGGATTTCCGCAGCGCAAATCGTTTTCCCCTGATATTCTGCCAAGGTGAATACGGCACGAACCGGAGGCTCCATCTGTAAGCACTGTTCCGTTATTTTCTTCTGCAGATCCTGCGGATCATATACGCCGACGACCTGAAAGGCAGCATCCTCATCAATACCGAACACAAGGATACCGCCACTGTCTTGGTTGGAAAAACTCGACAGCGTATCGTACAGCCTCTTAGGGCAACCCGTCTGTGCGGATTTCAGTTCTATTGTTTGCTCTTCGGCTTTCTGTTTGCATATTTTGTTTGCTAGTTCAATCAGTTCTTCGATTAACAAGCTAACACCGCCCTTCTATACGCTAATTATAGCAAAAGCATTTTGCTGATTCAAGAGAATTTTGCCGAATAAACAAAGAGTATTTGAATGTTTCATCAAAATCTAAGTCAAACCGTAACAATCCACAATTATGGGCAAGGGATGTTAAGTTTCCGCACGCTTTCGTTTTATGCGGAAATTTCGTAAATGATAGCGTAAGCGCATAATAAATGATGTCCTGTGAAAGCGACGGCGCCTGTGAGATAATAAGGGTATCAAGAATTATTGAGAATTCTTGGTAACTATCAGGAAATCCTGAAAAGTCTCAAGGAGGAGTCGTAGCCATGGGAGTGAGTCAGATGAAGCGGGCTATAAGCCAAAAACGGCGGAAGCAGCGCATTGTGAGGTGCCGCAATTCAGGTGTTCCGGTAAAGGAATGGTGCCGGAAGCAAGGAATCAGCTATTCTACCTACTACCGCCATGAGCAAGCATTATTAAAATGTGCGCAGGATCCCAGTGATATACCGATTTTAGAGCAGGCACCACAAACATTACCGGTTCCATTCGTCGAGGTCACCAAGATGTGTCAGGCAACTTTCAAGACCCATACGGATAGCATTGTAATCTAAGTCTCAGCCCCGGGATTCAGGCTGAAGATAACCGGTGAAGCTGCAATTAAGGCATTGAAAGAAATCGAACGGGTGCTGCACAATGCTTAAGGATGCAACGGGTTTCAAAAAGATTTACATAGCAGCCGGGAAGACCGATCTTCGCAAGGGAATGGACTCACTGGCAGCAATAGTCAGTCTGCAATTTGAACTTGATCCATACGAGACGGATATTCTATTTCTGTTTTGTGGTAGCACTCAGCGTCTAATAAAAGGTCTTGTATGGGCAACCATTCACAAAGATGACCGTTTTATATTTTGGTAGCACAATGTCTGGTTTTCCTGGCAGCCTGGCATCATTTTTCGATATCGAAATCATTGCGAGAGCAGAAATTTCCTCCCCAATTCTTCCGGTTTAGTGTTTTTGCTGCGAATCCGGGACTTATTGTAGCTTCGCTGTTCCGGAGTATGTACATCGGCCACAACAATCTCCCTCCGTGAAGATTAATTCTGTTCATCAAATCTGTCCAGCAAAGCCATGGCAACATGATATGCCAAGCACACTGGTACTGCATTTCCAATTTGTTTGAACGCCAATGTTCGTGAGGGAATATCTTTTTTTGATTCGAAATAATAATTATCCGGGAATGTCTGTATTCTGGCAGCTTCACGTGGCGTGATTGAACGATTTTGCTCAATATCCGGATGGATAAAATAGTGCCCATCCCGGGCGATATGGGCAACAATCGTTTGTGCATGCGGCAGATTTCCGGCGACGACTTTAAATCGGTCCAGGAAAGATGTAGTATTTTGATGTGTCCGGAGATTCGCTGGCAAATCTATATATGACACCCGGGCACCGTTTTTGTTCCATGTATCCACAACAATCCGATAAATCTCCAAGTCTTGGTCTGTGTGCGGTCTCGCTTGGTGGAATGTTACTGGTTCAGTATCGTACTCCTTGATTCCGGACTCATACAGATATTGACCATCGTAGTGTGCTGTAGGAACCGGCTCGGTCGTTCCGCCACCAGCAGGTATAGCAGGCAAATCGCCAAATATCTCACTTACCAAATATTGATTTGGTATAGTCGGAATGTCAGGATAAAAGCCTTCATGATTTCCTCTGATTCCAATGAGAATGATCCTTTTCCGGTTCTGGAGAACTCCATAATCTGATGCGTTGAGTGGTCGGAATTCAGTGGAGTACCCACATTCGCGGAACAGTGCCCTCATATTATCAAAGTGAAGCGTCTGATCTTCGTCTTTGGCCGATAGCAGCCCAAGAACATTTTCAAACACAAAATATGCAGGTTGATATCTTCTCAAAAATTCAGCATAGTGTCTGTAGAGATAGTTGCGCTGATCGCCTACCATTCGTGTTTCAGATCGGGATCGGCCTGCAAGGGAATAGGCCTGACACGGAGGTCCGCCAATAATCAAGTCCAGCGGTTCTTCACCAACCAATGCGTCAACTTCTTCGAAAATGGCCGGCAGCGTTTCCGTAGAAATCTCATAATTCAATACCGAATCCAAAACTCCCTGCGGAATGTGATCATAAAACTGATTGCGGCTGATTTCCCGATTGAGATATTGATTATATATATCCAACTGGTCATGCTCCCGCAACCAATGGTATGCCATACGTGTTTTCAACGTATAGCACGCAGCTACATCCATTTCCACATGTCCTACGGCCTCATACCCTGCCCTCAGGAAACCTTCGGATAAACCTCCAGCTCCTGCAAACAGGTCCAAAAATCTGGGCATTATACATCACCCCGTCCTAACTTATACTTGGTTTGATGTCTGACTACCTTTTATGCACCAACTTGCGTAAAGCCAGACAGAATCATATTTTGGCGTTCCTGCTCGGCATTGCAATCATAAAGAACATAGAGCATCGCGCATGCACGGGAAGCTGCCACATAATTCAGCAACCGGGTTTCCTCATTAGAAAAATGGTCTATATCAATCATAATTACAATTTTCGATTCCAAACCTTTGAAACCGGAAATTGTAGAAAATCTCACATCGTTCTTTTTGGCTTTCCACAGTGGCCCTGTTGTCTTCAATGTTCCAAGGTCTTTATCCAGTCCTGTGAGACCCAGTCCATTGTGGGAATTTGCCAGTGTGTACCGGGAAAGAATTATAAAATCACCGCCAACAGCACCGCTGTCCTTAATATTCCGGACAATAGCATTAATCTTTTGCCGTTCATCCTCTCTGCCGTTATAGCTGTCATACTCAACCTGGGGTCCGGATACTGTGGGTTTTCCCTGGTTGGGAATGTTGGTCATCAGAATATTGGCATTTGCAATTTGCTTGGTATTTCTGCAATTCGCATGTAATTTCCAACTCATTGCATACGCTTCTTTGCGAAGTTTCATTATCATCGCATCAAGCTGAGCATAGGAGTTGAAGATATTCTGGTTCGGATCATAATAAATTGCCCATGTTCCGTTGCCCAATCCATCCCGTACAATTCTGTCAACGCACTCCAGGTAGGTATCAGTGAGCAAATCCTGTCCTTCATCAATAATTACCAAATCATACGCAGGAACATCTTCTGCCGCCATAAAAGTTGCGGGCAATTCTTTTTCATAAAAATGCTGACTCAGGTCGGGAGACCACTCAACACCGCAGGTACGCATCATGAATGCATGAAGTGTAACCGCTTCAATATAGACTCTGTCTTTTTCGAACTGGTACTGCACATACTGGGCAATATTGTGATTATAGCAAAGGTACAGTACACTTTTTCCTTCCCAATATGCCCTGCGGGCCTGCTCCATTGCAATCAATGTTTTGCCTGCACCCGCAACGCCGGAAACCATCGTCCGAGGATTTTCAAAAAGCGATTCCAACACTTCATATTGCTCAGCGGTTAGCGCACACAACTCCTTCACTGTACGTTCCACCGTATCTTTCATAGAAGGAACAAAATGAAAATCACCGCGAAGAAGATTAGCCATCTTATCGATCTCGGCATCAGTCAGTCGTCCGCCCTCAAAGCCATGCTTTTCAATGCAGGTCTGCCTCCAGTATCCAAATGCCTGATTGACAAGACTGTCCAAATTCCAAGACTGCTTGGCATCAACCAAGATCTCCGGAACAACATCGATTCCGACACCCGTTGCTCCAAAACGGCAATCCGGCATAGCAACAGCACATGCATATTGGCAACGCACCAGAGGATCATAATTCCCAAGCCTGCGAACCATATACTGTCTTAAAGACTGCATATTACCCTGCACTTGTTGGAATGGCCCTTCATTCTTACGGGAGATATTACCGTAGCGGTTTGTAAATTCCCATACTCCATTTCTGCGGGACACCTGCCCGCCCTTAACTTCAAGACACAGTACGCCCTCATTGCACAGAATTACAAAATCAATCTCACCGAAAATTTTGTTGGCATGTTCTGCAATCCCTAATGAGTGCAGAACAATATATTTCTTATTCGTTCTATGGTCCCGAAATTCGACAAACAGTCGCTTTTCTGCAGGGCTCTTGATTTCCGGTGACAGGACATCTGGAATTAATTGAACCATATTTTTCTCCTGTTATTCCAGCAAGGCTCCAAAGAACCCCCGTTCTCTGTCTTTTATAGTACCAACCACAGCAGCTCGATCCAACAAGCAGTTACGCATTTCACAGCTGGTTTCAGGCAAAAGCGAACAAGCGTGGCACGCTGCGTAATTCAGAGAGTCATATCCCTGTGCATGAGATTCAATGCAAATGGGATCGGACGAACACCATGACGCTTCCTGGAGCATATTTCTGAAAATCATTTCAAAAGACTCAGGGAGTCCTTTTCTCACCAATCCGCCTAGGCTGCCATCAGAGTCAGAAGAAGACGTGTACAACAGAATACCTGCCATTTTTACATCAGACTCCAGATAGGTGCTGTAAATCCGTTCCTTAATGGAAGCACCGGAATAACCGCACTCCAATGACAACTGACGGATCAGCAGATGAGAAAGCGTGTGCAGCAGTACATACCGGGCGGAGAAATTTTCGCAGCCTACATTACTATGTTCCAGCCGGTCCCGCATGGGCTGATACTCATCTTCAAAAGCATCTTCCCACTCTTCCAATGCATCTTCTCTTATCTTGACAAACAAGCCTTCTCCCAACATTTCTATGGCGGGAAGCCAATTCAGCTCTACATCGCTAAGTGGGACGCAATCTCCAGACAGATGGTATCCTTTGAATCTGTCATCATCAGCATTGGGTTGCTCTGGCGTAATACGACGGAAGCCTCGCAACGCAAGGACCTCGCGCAGGCGCTTTGCCAATACAATATCCTCGATATAGTCCTCAAGGAATTCCGGGACTGTCGCCCGTACAATTCTGAACTGCACATCCTCAGGATCATCATAGTCACCCATGCAGAAAACACGATACTCATCCTCAAGAAGGTTCTGCTTGGTATACTCGCCTCCGTTGCCGTCATTATAGCGCTTCTTAATCTCAGATATCAACTCATCAATTGTACAAATCTGCATCTCCAACAGCGAATGGAACACACTTTGTACAACGGCTCTCAGAACATATTCACCTGGGTTGCTCGCCAGAATATCTTCAATTTGCTCCCAGCGTACCGCAATTTCCTGCTGAACCTTACTGCTCCAGGGAGGAATGGTCAATGCACTGGCAGTCATAGAAAAGTATACATTAGAGGCTCCACGCTGAAGTACCCGCAACTGTGCAGTACAGGATACCGGATCATTGTATTCCTTTTTGCTGCCCAGCCAGGGACGCTTTCCATGACAGGAGTAGCCCCGAAGTGCATCTTTCGCCATGCTGCCAGCCATTGTACGACTCTTTCCACAAGCGGTACATTTGATAACAATGCTGTCCAATCCGCCGGTTTCATCGGAGAAACTGATGCGAAGGGCACCGTTGCGCTTATCGGCAGGGCATTCACTAAAGTTCCCGTAATGGACCCACCATTCATATGGAAAGTCCTCCAGGTGGCCATTGGTACATGCGGCAATAAAACGGGAGGGAACAATGTTTCTCTTGGAATGACCGTTAGCACAGCTGCGGTCTGTCACATCGCCAAACCCCCAGTACGGCATCAGTCTCCCGCAATTGGGATCAGGGCAGAAATGATAGTATGGAAAGCGGAATGCGGGGACATCCGGGGTCATGTCATCATCCTGGGAATTGGATACATAAGGTTCTTTGAAATACGAAACTTTCAGCAACTTTTCGAGATTTGGCTCATGCAGAACCGGGCTGTTGTCTTTCCAGTAATTGGCGCCTGCCATAATGACAGAATAATCCGGCATATCTACAATAGAACCATTGCCGAATGTGGTGATTAACTGCGTTTTACGCAATCTGCCCACCACCTTCTTGGGCTTGGCTTGATCTCTGTTTGAACCAAAGTGTAGTCTTGCCATGATTACAATCCTCCCAGCAGATAAATACCCGACTGGCCATCCACATTACGCATGCTGTTCATCATACGGAAACGGTCATTTTCGGTATCGCCTTTCAGCAACTTCTTCTCGTTTTTTCTGCTTTTATACACGAGGGAACCGGTTGCTGCAATATCCCACGCATCCTGGATATCTTTGAGTTCATCCATAACTGCTGACAACTCATCAGGATCGACTCTTCTTACATAGTCTATGATGATTTTCTCAACCTTTCGGATTTCGGGATTGTCAGAGCGATAATTGATTGCCTGACTGTTTCCTCTGAGGTTCTCAATCAGGTAACGGCACAAAGAAACATATAATGCATGCAGGCCACGATCTCTTGCCCGATCAGAGAAGGGTGTAAGACTGGTTGCTTCTACGTAGCGGTACAACGCAGAATGATACTTCAGAAACTGCTCATAATGTGAGCGGTCACGGGAACGGGATGCGTTGTACACAGCAATAACCAATCCGGGATTATCGCGACCCACACGGCTGGTTGCCTGAATATATTCTGCATTAGTCTTAGGCTGACCGGCAACTACCATTGCACCCAAACGACCGACATCGACACCAACAGAAATCATGTTGGATGCCAGCAGGTAGTCAAATACATCCGCATGGTTATCCTTGGTATAGCTGCGTTTCAACTTAACCTGGATAATGTCTGTAATTTCAGAATTGCTCATGCGGCTTGTCAGTTCTTCCGTATATGTATAACCTTTTGAGGTACCAACACCGGGATAAACCGAAACAAATTTAGTTTTCGCAAGGTAATCAAGACGACTCTGAACGTCGTCAAGGATCTGTGTACTTGCACCGCCCAATTCCCGCAAGCTGTTAAAATAGCCAGTAATAGTCCAAAAATTATCCACAACTGCATCGGGGTATTCCAACGTAGCCAAGTAGCGGGTAGCAAACAGCATAGCTGCGTTCACTCTGATCAATGTCGTAGTTGCAGTCGTTCCTATACCCATCACTCCAAAATACTGACGTGCAGGTCTTTCTTCCGGTGTAGACTGTATAGCAAAGAACGAATCCTTGGCAGAAAGCCCCTGCGGCGGAAACTGCGTGTGACCACGTCCGTACAATGCCATGATTTGATTTGCTGCATTTCGGATGGTTGCGGTGGACGCAATTACTTTTGCGCAAATACCATCGCGCTCACAGAGTTTCGATATGGCAGCCTCATAGATACCGGTCATGGTGCCAAGGGGGCCGGAGATCAGATGAAGTTCGTCTTGGATGATAAGCTCCGGAGGTTTTTTGTTATTCGTAATGCCAAATAGTGCCGCTGGTTTATCGTTCAGCGGAATCTGGGCAAATTTATCGACGGTGGCAACAACAAAAGTTGGCAGGTGCTGATAGATAGCATCATCAATAATGTGAACCGGGAGCCCATTGGGGGCAGTATGGAAATTGCAATGCTGATTCGGACATTTGATTATCATCCTGTTTTGGACAAGATCAACATCATAGTGCTGTGCATTTAACTTTGCGCCGCACCAAGGGCAAACTTTGATTTGAACAGGATTGGATTTTTCGTCATCCCCGCCTTCTTTCTGCTTATTGATGCTGGTTCTGGCCTCTTTCAAATGGTTCGGTGTAAGATTACCACCAACCCACAGACCGATGGAAATCTCATTCCCACCCAAATTATACTTTTTACGCAGCAACTCGCATGCAAATATCAGGATACTTGCACGTTCAAACTGCTGTAGAGTCAGGAGCCGAAGTGTATACCGCATAATTACAGTAACACCATCTGCATTGGCATCCCGGAGTCTGCGCAGGAAGATTACAAATGCAGTAATCCCCAAATACGCTTCTGTTTTACCACCGCCGGTTGGAAACCAAAGAAGATCCACCCTCTGTCGATCCGGAACTTCCTGACCGGGATGTCCTTTCGGCTCAATAAAGGAGGTCAGTTCATGCAGGACGAAAGCTAACTGGAAGGGGTACCAGCAGACTTTTACAGGATCAAAGGTTTTTCCGCTTTTCAGCAGCGTTTGTCTTCTCTGAAGCAACATTGCCTCATTTGCAAGTTGGAAGGCACGGAAAGCCTTTCCATCACCTTCTGCACTCTCCTTCAACAACCTAATGGCATAGTCGATTCTGTTGCATGCATCTTGACATTTTTGAATGTTGCTACGGGCAATCTCCCGCAGGCTTTCCTTCACCTCGGATACGGCATTATTTTGATCCTTGATCCACTTCTGGTATTTCGCTGCAAAAGCACTCAACTCCAGAACGACATCGTCAACGGTTGCGGTAGACAAAAACTGCATAGATAATACGTTCCCGCTTACCACTTCAGCAGCCTTCATCTGGCGAAGATTAAATGTTGGAAAAAATGCAGACTCTACCCATTCCGGCTCGGCATTATCCATATCCCACATAACAGAGCATCCGTGTCCCTGTGCATAGCAATGGACATCAGAATACAGCATATCCAATTCCAGAAGTTCCGGATCGGTAGTCAAATATGTCTGCCGGTTTACACTGGTGAAAACAGCTGTTCCATCACTGCTGCTTACTCTGATGACGGGCTGAAAAGCACAGCACTTGGAGGTGGAGGTCATATCATTTTCGGACTGGTTCTCGTTAACCAGTGCAATCGTAATCACACGCTCACCGGAATCCATAATAGAGTGTGTATAAACCTGTAGCTGGAGTCCGTTGGGTAAGTCTGCGTACTCCACCCGTTCGCCAGTAAATATGACTTTTTCGTCATAAGAATACTCGTTGCGTTGCCAGATTTCTTTGGGCTGCTTTTCCAGATGTTCCCATCTGGAGGTATCAATCCCACACTCCTTTGCATCATCAAAGGAAATCGGCTCATAGAAGGCATAGCTGCCAGAAACACAAATTGCACTGACATCTACTTTCAGTGTAACCGTAATACCCATAGAAGAAGGATTATTCTGATTACTCAGAGAAATGGATGCATCATAGGTTTCAATCTCATTTTCCAACAAGGGATTCCGCGCCAGATCCAATGCCTCCACAGTATCCTTTTGCGGATACAGTTTGCCCATGATGTAATACTGAACCGGAACTTCAGCAAGGCATTCATCTTTTGTGACAGGTCCAATAAAGTCCTGCTCCAGAATGCGGGATACAACCTCTCTGGCTTCATAGTATTTTGAATAGTCAGCCATAGCAAAACCTCCGGTTCTGTATAATTAGTATGTGTCTTTGTCAACTGCTGCAAACCCTGTGATGGTTATGCCAGACCAAATACTGACATCTCCAAAGGTCTTTGCACCTGCGGGAACAGGAGCTATTCCAGACACACACGTTGTAATGTTGTGGACATACACATCACAAAATGCATGAGGATATACCTCATAATACACCGAGCAATTCATATTTTTTATATGCTGAATTGCCTTTTCCAGTTCATGCGCAAAAGATTTGCTGGTATAGCCCAGTACAAGCTTTTCGTTGTCTTCCAGCACAATTCGATAAACAACATAGGGTTTTGTTCCTTCCGGACATTTAAGCAGTTTCAATCTCATTCCAGAATGAACACTCTTCCGGATATACTGCTGAAGCTTATTGTCAGCAGCGAGAGATCGCAGATCCAGATCGGCATCACTGCCAACCTCGAAATGAGAAATATACCTTTTAAAGCCACCGGCTTTCGCACATCGTTTGCTCTGATCGTCATTCCTCGTAATGTAGATCTGTTTATCCTTCTTGGATATCTCGGCTCTTTCTACCTTTTTCTTTGGCCGTGTCAATGCAACATAACATACCTTATGTTCCAAAAGGTCTTCTGTATCGCGATCTGCCATTGCCTCAATCACATCGTCAATGACAATCACAGAGCCGAATTCCTTGCCCTTTGCCCGATGAATGTTACTGACCGTAATAGAGTACTTGGCCCCCGTTCCGGATTCATACAGCATTGGCTCCTTGGCATTTCTCAAGAGGCCTTTCAGCAAATCTGCAACCTCATATCTCTTCCGCGCTTCACCACGCTGTGTTGAAACAAGAGCCGTCCACCGCATATGTGCCATTTTGTATCCAGCCTCCGGAAACAAAGCAAGATGGTTTGACACAAAGGCAGTTTCATCAATAGATTCATTTTCGTAGTCACAGAATATACGGGCAATCCAGTCGCCCAGCGTCGGAGACCCCAGGCCACGGTGCAGGGTATGAGGAACATCCGCATTTTGGAGCCATGCAGAGATCTGCAATGCCTGTCCATTTGTGCGGGTAAGAATACCCAATGTCTCACCCTGACCGACATATCGCAGTGCATCGTCCCTTGAAAACTTAGTCAGTTTTACAGGCATCTGGGGAATGTGTGTCAACAAATCTTTCGCTGCAGAAACCCGTTCCGTGGTGGAACCAGTAAGGATTGCCTTCCGGTATGGGACAGTCAACTGCCCAAAGGTATCACCCTGGCGGTGATTCTCTGTTAGTGCGTAATAATTGGCACTGGGGAAACTTTTGAAAATGTCTTGATAAAATTGCTCAGAGGACATAATCGCAGGATCGCCTTCTGCCATATAGTCGTACAAAGCTTGGCAAGAATCACCCAAAATCGTAAAACCACAAGTGTCAGGGAGGCCTTTCAGCATTGCCAGAACCAACTCTGCCCGGCTACCAACAAGATCTTGAACCTCGTCGACGATGATATGCTCATAATCAGCCAGCATATCTTTTTTCTTTTTGAAAATAGATGTTGCAACTTTTATGCGCTGATCATAGTCATATGCTTCCAGAAGGAAGTGCTTGGGAAGTAAATCCTGATGATTTTCCTGTACCCATGCCAGCATATACGTAGAGAAGGAGTCAAATGTACGAACATCTACATTCTGCCACTCATAACCGATGCGTCCCGTCTCGGCGGCATCAGAGAGCCTGTTTCGTACAACCTCCACGGCAGAGTGCGAGAAACACAGAACCAGGATATTCTCTGCCTTAGCCTGCTCCTCGTTGATCATATGGATGATTTTTTCAATCAAGGTCCATGTCTTGCCCGTACCGGGACCAGCATTTACGATGCTTCGCTCTGTAGGTTCCGCTTCAATGATTTCGTCCTGTGTGGTTTCTTTAAAGGAACTGAAATCGATTTTCCTGACTTCCGCAGGCTGGAGCACCGACTGAACGGGTTTCCGGACAACGAACGGATCGTCCGTTTTTTTCTCCGCAGGAGTAGGAGTCCCCGATTCTCCAGCATGCTTCTGTTCCGGGGTGTCTCCTGCAAACAGTTTCGCTGCCGCTCCGGCATCTCCATCTTCTGATGCACGCTTCTTTCGTGCAGCTTCTTCCAATTCGAAAATTGCCGGCTGAGCCCTTTTGTTCTCCTCATATATTGCTAACTCGGAAAGATCAAAATCAGGACGGCAACTATGAAAGAGGCTGCATTTCGTGTTAAGGCACCTGCAGATGACCTGCTCATGCCCCTGCTGGTCTCTAATTGTTCCCCAGGGATAGTCATTTTTTGCAGCGTATGCGCAGTGAACTGATGCAGAATCGTATTCTTTCTTCTGAAGGCTCGTCAATGCACATTGTTTTTTGAGAATCTCCAGCGAAAATGGGTCATGTATTTTGGAACGAAAAGTAGAGTCCTCATAAAAACTCTTTTCTACAGGATACAAATTGCTCCGGAATGCTACAGTACTGATATTACTCTCCATGCTGCACCTGCTTTCCAGGCAGCTTATAATAGCATTTCAATTGTGTGTATTCCCACAGCCGCCGGAACTCTGCAGGCTGCATATTACTTCCGGCAATAGCAATGAACACCATATTCTGATCAACAGATGCATTGAGTATAATCTGCTCCTGAAGGAAACGGTATGCAGGAATTGTCAGTGTCTTATATCTTTCCGGGGCAGCCTCGATATCAGGGCTGCCACCAAAAACAAAACGAGCTTCCTTGCTGGAGTCCACAATTCCGAAGTGACATGTATGCTCCCATCCACGAATGGGAGTGTCTGGTTTCAGAATTTCATAGTATGCATTGTCACTCAGAACGATACCAATAGACTGATTGGCATAATAACCTCCGGGAGTCATTGCCAACATAGCAGCACCTTGGCCGACATTCCACATGGTTTCTTCCGGAAAGAACAGCTTATCTCCATACTTGTCATCCATCTTCTCCAACAGAGGACGCAAATTGCTACTACCGCCCACCATAACGATCCGATCAATATTGGCAAGTCCAACTCCCGACTGACGGATAGCTTCCTCTAGGCAGTCCATCGCCATCGTGACTTCCGGATCTACAATGTCAGCAAACCAGTCATATTCCAATGTTTCACGGCAGGCACCATACACGCCATAATTATTGATGGAAATCGTGGCGGTATCATCATCGCCCAGCATGCGTTTTGCCCGCTCGGCACGAACCCGCATCATATCCTGGGCGCTGGATGGCATATCTGCGAATGCCTTCTCAACACCTTTTTTACGGGCAATTTTTGCATGAATTCGCTTGGCAATTTTATCATCGATATAGTCACCGGCAATGCCTCTCCCGACTGTTGCCAATTCAGATACTTTTCCATTGACATGCTGAAGAATGGATACATCTAGCGTGCCACCGCCCCAGTCAAAAATCGCAACAACAGAAGAACTTTTCAGTTCATTATAGTTTGCAAAAAAAGCCGCAGTGGGTTCACTAATAAAAGAACTAATATGAATACCGGCTTTCTTTGCTGCTTCACGCAGTTTGGCACGCTTTGATGCGCTGAAGCCAACGGGAATCGCAACAGTTGCCTCTTCCATGTCAATTCCGGTACGATTATGCACATTGGCTTTCAGATACTTAAAAACCTCGCTAGCCACATCGACGGCAGTCCATTCACGGCCTGCGATTGTTTTTATCTGCTCAGAATCCAGAATGGTCTTAACCGATGAAATATACTCACAGGATTCGCTCAGCTCCATCTTCTTATCCCATGCATCCCGGCCAGTGAATACAGCGCCTGTGGTTTTATCAATCGCAACAACGGACGGAATCGGACGTCCTTCTTCATCGCCGTATTTAACGGCTTCTGGCTTTTGATCCATCACCACATATCCAACAGTTGCGCTGTTGGTTGTGCCGAAGTCAATGCCAAAATAATATTTCAATCCTGTTGCCACATTTTTTCACCTCACTCAATTTTCATGCCGCCCTTTTCCAGTATATCGAAGATACTCTGAAGCTGGAGTCTCAGGTTCTCTCCCAAATCGCAGCTCATAGGCACATCCAATGCATCTACAAAATCCCGATATTCGACCCGGATCTTGGATGCAAGTCTCTGGAGCAACTCATCAGCCTGTTTACTTCTGTCCCGGCAGAGAACCTCTGCCATCTTAACTCTTTCTGCTATTTCCGCGTCTTTTTCGGCGATGACTGCATTTCTTTGCTCCACCGTCTGTTTCAACACAATGATATCGCCTTCAGCGGCAGACAGTTTTTTTCTTAACTCAGTAATAGTATCCTGCAGATCTGCTATCTGTTGATTAGCTCCCTGAAGTTTATTTTGTTCTCCTTCCAGAGCTTGGGTCAGTGCATCAATTTTAACCCTCTGCTGTGTACTCTCGGCCTTAACAACAGTTGTAACTTTAGCAGCTTTCCCAAGCAACTCAGTAAGATATGCTATCATGTCTGCGGGAACCTTTTCCTCAGGCTGAGCAACGACTACTCTCGGCGTTTGAACTTTCTCTTCTTGGGAATTGTCTGCAACAGATACGGTCTTCGCTTTTTCTTCTGTAATTGTTGTTGCCTCAGGGATTACTTGATCAGTCTTTGTGTCTGCACTGACACTTTGGGAAATATCATAATCAGCAAGCCACTTGCGAATCTTTGCAGTATTTTTTACAACAACGCCTTTTGCGGAACCAGCATTTTCAATGCCATCCATTATGGAAGAAACAAGCGCTACAAACTCGTTAATGAATACCGGTTTGGTTCCAATATCTGCAAGAGGACATAGTTCCGCATCCGGTCGAAGTTCCGCTAGAAAATACTTCTCCAATGTTTTCTCAGCCGTGCCGAGTCGTTTTTTATCTTTATTAACACATGCACTCGGCAACCGCTTAATTATGGGTGCCAGTATATCCTTGGGGGCATTGTTATTAAGCATCAATGCTAACAAATGCGCCATCAACCGGAAAGATACATTGCTGTCAATGCCGTAGTATTTTCCGCCGAGCAGTGTTGCCAGAGTTGTATTCGGATCTGCCGTTTGAATCAAATAGGCATAGAAAGGCTCTGCACCGCAGAAAGCAAATCCTTCGTACAAATACTGTTTTGCGCGGCCAGTCAAACCTGTATCCGCAACAAGACCAAGCCATGCGCTGCGAAACGCTTCTTTTTCCTTAATTGTAGGCTCTTTCTTTTTCTTTTCTTTTTTTGCTTTCATCAACGCATCAAGCGTTTCAACGTATTTATCCATGATGATTCCTCCATCAATTATCATTTTATTGCATTTTCTGTCCAATAAACCATCTATATTCAGACTTCCGAATTCTTTATATACTCCACAATATCCCCAAAATCCGTATCCAGCGTACCGCAGATCTTTTCCAGCACACCCATAGCCACGGGTTCGTCTCTGCGGAGCTTGGTCATAGTATTGGGTGCCAGCCCGGCGGCTTTTCGCAGGTCGGCTTTGCTCATCTTTTTATCCACCAACAACTTCCACAGTCTGTTATAGGAAATGGCCATATAGGAAACCTCCTGATGATATCACAAATATACAAAAGAATCATATCATCTTGTGTCAGCTTTTTCAAGATGTTGTCGCAAGATTGTGCGATTGCACAACAAAATAGTTGAACTCATGCTTGTGGTAAGGTACAGAAATCGCAGCATTTCGCCTTTCAACTCTGTGCCAATCATGCACATATCCAAGTGTGATTTCACTACCTTTTGGCATATCCACTCCGGTAATTTGCTTGTACAGTCAGCCGTTTCCCGTTTTGGAGGTATCCCCCCTTGGGGCCACCGCATAACAGCAATTATTTTATATTGCCTTTTGCCCTTTCCCTGTAGTAATACTCCTTTGATTTGAGTTTATTCCTCACACTCTGACATTCCAGAGTGCCGCAATACTTCTGCCGGTTCCCTCGTTTGATGAACGCCTTACCGCAAGCCTGGCAGAACGCAATATTGGTTTTACCGCCGTAGTCATCTAGGGCGTTGGCATTTACCGCCATAAATCTGGCAAGGCCGAAATAGGCTGCGTCCACCACGGATTTGACGGAGGGTTGCAGCTGGATCTGCCCGGTGGTGAGGTCATATTCCAAGCCCATATTCAGCTTCGATATTTTCTCAACAAACCGCTGCAGCACCAAGGGACGGTGGGCGCTGTCCGTCCGATACCACTCGCGGAGCAGGTTCTGCTGTTCCGGTACACAGACACCATCGTAGATTCTCTGAGCATCGGCTGCTTTTCCCTCCATCAGACTGCGGATGGCGAAGGCTGTCATGGTGTCGGTATAGAGCTGCTCCAAATCCTGCACCATATCTTCCACAAAAACGCGATAGGATTCCAACCTATTCACCATGCAGTCCCAAAAGCCATTCGGATCATCGTTGTTCATTTCCAAGTACGCCACATCATCTCCGTAAAAATAGTAGGGATGAATATTCTCCAGACTCCACCGAATCAGAATCCGTGCACATTTTTCCAGAGGCTTGTTCCGCAGTTCCAAGTTCAGATTGCACAGCTCAATCAGCAACTCCTGCCCGGAAGGGTAACTCCTATAGACCTTGGGAAATTGCCCGGGGGTATATTCCGCAAATATTGTTAACTTACCATCCATGGTTCCAATTCTGTATGAATGGAACCGGAGGGTGTGTTTTTTTATGTCTCCGATGCCGCCAATCTCATAATCCGTCAGTTCTCTTTTCAGATCCATAGCGTCACCCTCCTTTATTACCGAGAATCTTACCGTTAGAACTTTGTATTTCGTTTTGCTTCTTACCGATAAAGTAGGGATTTATGCTCCTATTATATGCGATAATATAGCCAAACACAAGAGAAGGGAGTGAAATATATGAAAACGAGTTCTAACAAGTCCGTATTCAATCTCAAGGAAGCGACGGCTTACCTGGGAATCAGCGTACCCACCCTGGTGCGGTTGCTGGGGAGCGGAGCCATTCCATATCGCCGAGTGGGGCAGCGGTGGCTCATTACACGCTCTGCGCTGGATGATTGGCTGAACAAGAAAAACTGAGGAAAGAGTGATCAACATGGACGAACACAAGCGGCGCGAAATTGACAAGATGGACGATATGTTCGGGATGCAGTACAGTATCTCGGTTGAGAACCGGCCTTATCCTGTACTCTGCACCTTATCCCCGGACGGTTGCACCGCCCATGTTCCTGACTTCCCAAAAATCGCTACCCAAGCAGCTACGCTGGATGCCACCCTGCTCGAAGTCAAGCAGCAAATCCAAAAAGCCCTGCGCCAGTACAAGAACCCACCCATTCCCACCAAACAGGAACAGATCGTCGTGCCGGACAACAGCGTGCTGGTACTTGTCAAGGCTAGCTGACTACGCTGACCGCTCGTATTTTTACCTGCCAACTCCGCAAAATGTATCCACAAAAAGCGCCCGGGCGGTTGAAAAGTTCAATCGTCCGGGCGCAGTCACTTTGCCGTTTTGGGGTCATTTCGGGGTCAAAGTTACCAGCTTGTTACCACTTTTGCCATAATGTAGAAAAAAGCTCGTTGAAACTTGTCGTTTCAACGAGCTTTTGTTGGTTGCGGAGACAGGACTTGAACCTGCGACCTCCGGGTTATGAGAAATTCAAAGCCAGTGCGTTACCGTACTTTTTTGTGTGATATGGTGGTATTTCATTCCAACGCTCCGCAAGGATTTTGTCCCATATGTACCATTAGTTCCACACAATGCTCTCCTGTCCCAAATGCTTTTGGGGGCAGTTTTGGGGGCAAAATCAAGCTGCTATTCAAGGGAAGTATTTTTCTCAGCGCTCATTTATCTGCGCAGCTTTGGTCTTATTGTGAGCACAAATTTCTTTGGGCTCATACAGGGGCAAATCTCTGCAATATAAGTAACAACTTCTACTTTCCAGTATCAAGTTGTATGCCGTGTCCATTTCAACTAGCTTTTGCAACAGTGTCATTACCTGTCTGCACCATCGCCTATTACAGCTCGTGTTGACGCGAGAAAAGCCCCTGTTTGGGCGATTTTCAGCCTCATCGGCACCCCTGTCCGTCCCATTACTATAACACCTGAAATCCCCCGTTTTGCGGGGATTTTTTATTCCATAACAGTGTTTACCTGCGCGGGATTTCCCTGTACAGGCAAACCCCGCACAACTAAATAACTAATAGAACTAAATAAAGACTAAACAATCTTATCCTATCCGCAAAAAGGATTTTTGCCATTTAATCCGCTACGGATTTCATAGGGCTTGAGTACAAAACGATACTGGACAGCACACAACGATATTGCACTTATGCCCTTGCTTGCGATACAATAGATTTACTCAATAGGCTTTCTGCAACAGGTCTTTGGATTCATGGCACTATTTTGCAAACGTCTTTAGCAACAAAAATCTCCGCCGATTTGCAGGAATCAGCGGAGAAAGTATGATTCAGAAAATTTCTATCAGCCCGGCTGCTTGCCGATGTAGGCGAGGATGCCGCCGTCAACGTAGAGAATCAAGCCGTTGACAAAGTCAGAGGCCTCCGATGCCAGGAAGACGGCGGGACCGCCCAGATCCTCGGCATTGCCCCAGCGGCCGGCCGGAGTCTTGGCGATGATGAACTGGTCAAACGGATGACGGCTGCCGTCCGTCTGAATCTCACGCAGCGGAGCAGTCTGCGGGGTGGCAATGTAGCCGGGTCCGATACCGTTGCACTGGATGTTGTACTGGCCGTACTCGGAGGAAATGTTCTTGGTCAGCATCTTTAGGCCGCCCTTGGCAGCAGCGTAGGCAGAGACAGTCTCACGGCCCAGCTCACTCATCATGGAGCAGATGTTGATAATCTTGCCGCCGCCCTGCTCGATCATATCGGGGATAACGGCCTTGGCCACGATGAACGGAGCGTTCAGGTCAACATCAATGACCTGACGGAACTGAGCAGCGCTCATCTCGCACATCGGGATACGCTTGATGATACCGGCGTTGTTGACCAGAATGTTGATGTGGCCGACTTCCTCGGTGATTTTCTTGACCAGCGCATTGACGGCGTCCTCATCGGTGACGTCGCAGACATAGCCGTGGGCGTCAATGCCCGCCTCTTTATAAGCGGCCAGGCCCTTGTCAACCAGCTCCTGCTTGATGTCGTTGAAAACGATGGTGGCGCCGTTGTTTGCCATAGCGGTAGCAATGGCAAAGCCGATGCCGTAGGAAGCGCCGGTAACAAGTGCAACCTTGCCGGTCAGATCAAAAGATTTCGGGGTGCAAACAGACATATATTTCCTTCTCTCGTTACGTTGTTATAAATCTTCTGCGCGGCTTACTGCTTTTTCTTTTTCAGATACACACCGGCAAAGCCGACCATGCCGACAACGGCCAGCACCATGTACAACACCAGGGGCTGCTCATCGCCGGTTTGCGGAATGATGGTTTTCTGCGGTGCGGGCTTGGCCGTGGCGGAAGCCGAGGTGGTGGTCTGCTGGGCAGTAACCGTATTCTGGCTGCCGTTGCCCTTATTGTTCGTCTGGCTGCTGCCGCCGGCGGGGGACGGAGTGGGCGTTGCAGGGTTCGGCTGCTGCTTCACGGCCCAGCTGATGGCAAAGGGAGACAGGCTGTTTACGTGAACAATCAGCTTACCATCTTCCATACGGTAATCCATCAGTTCTACCTCGCCGTTGTCCTTCATGTGAGCAACCACAAAGGTGTACTTGGCAGCATCTTCTGTCTTGATATCTGCGGGCAGATCGAAGGCAACATCGATGCCTTCTGCCGGGAAGTTTTCTGCCGTGGCGTTCACCCAAGTGGCACCGCCATCATAGCTGATTTTCAGCACAACGTCATAGACTTCCAGGTTATCGGCGGACTGCTTTTTGCCGACCTCCTGCTTGAATTTTTCGGCAACCTTTTCGGGGGTGGTATAGCCCTTGTCCTTCAGCGCCTGCGGAATGTTGTCGGCTGTCAGTTCTTCCTGGACGATCTGCTTTTTCTCGGCAGGTGCGGACTTCTCAGCGCTGTACTGGTGGGGTCCGATGTCCACTGCCGTCATTCCGGCAATGTTGTTGCGGTAGAAGTCCTGCTGCAGCGGGTTGGCAGCATCGTTCTGAGCTTTGTAGCTGTATGCGTGCATTGCATCGGCGGAAAGACCCTTGCCGATAGCCGCACTGCCATCGGCAAGTTTGACGCCGTCAAATACTGTCAGGTCAAAGCCACCGGTGGGCGTCTTGACTTTCCGGGCCTCTGCATCGGTCATGGCCGTGCCGTTGCCCTTGTCACCGGTTAGGGTTACCGCAATGCTGCCTTTGAATTCAGAGCGGCCTGCCAGCGCCTTGACGGGCTGTGCATCCATGAAAGAATCCAGGTCCTTGAACAAGGCCTTCATCTCATCCTCGCTGTTCAAGACGATGTTGTCCGCCAGCGTTACGCTGGAGCCATCCACAATGCTGTCAACGATCTTAGCAGGGTAGAAGATGTTGTTCTTGACCTCGCCGGAGAGTTTGGGATTCTTGACGGTACCGTCACTGCTGCCGTTCAGGTGATAGCCATCGAAGGAGGTATTCTCGGTCAGGCCGTTCGGGGCAATGACGATGTTGTTGTAAAAGTAGGCGGTATTGCTGCCGCCGCCGAACATGGTGGCAACCTTGTCACCCAGGATAAACAGGTTGTTGTGGATAGCCTCCGGCGTACCGGCATAATGGAAGGTGCCGTTCTGCTGCTCGCTGATACCGACGCTCTGGGCGTCCTCCACACTGATGTTGTAACGGACAATCGTACCGTCATCCATCGTGCCCATGAACAGGCAGAAGCCGCCGTTGTTTCGGTAGGTGTAGTTGTACTGGAAGATGGTACCCCAGCAGAACATATCCGCATCAAAGGCCTCGGCATCGTTGCAGATCCAGACGTTGTTGACGGCCTCGTTATACTGAGCCACAGCGTCCTTGGTTCCGATGAACCACAGACCGGCGAAATTGGTGCCGCGCATAATCTGGGGGTTGGAACGGACGCCCATGGGTTTGGCGGTCGTGCCGGTCTTAGCCGTGACGTCCTTACAGGTGCTGATTGTGTTGGCGCTCCAGCCGCTGCCGGCGGTGCTGGCATTGGTTGTGGCGTGGTAGGAGTAACCGGCATCGGTCAGGTAGTTGTTTTCCAGAATCGGCTTGTTGGCCGAGGAAATAACCACACCGTCACCGGGAACGCCGACAATGTAGTTGTTGCTGATGCTGACATTCTCCATATAGGCGGGGAACTGGGTGCGGGTATCGCCCTTCCATGCCAGAATATCGTTGCGGATACCCTCCACATCGCAGTACATGATGATATTGTTGTTCAGCTGCAGATCATCGTAGGGGCCATAGGCGTTGATGCCGCCGCTCAACTTGCCGCCGCGGCCTACAGCGCCATTGTCCGGGTGAAAACCGACAACATCATGGATGTAGCAGTCCTCCACAACAACATGCTGCAGCTTACCGGCGCGGTAGAAGGCTTTTTCCTTTTCGGCGTCGTTGGCAGGCAGGGTTGTCATACCCTGTGTCTCGAAATAGTCGAAGATAATGGCAATGCCGTTGCGGCCGGTAGCGCCGCGGGAAAGCTGCTGCTCGTAGTTGGTGACCTCAATGCCGCGAACCTCCCAGTTTTCGACATTGAACAGTTCGATCGTGCCGGAGGGATAGAAAGCGCGCCAGGCGTCAAACGCCAGATAGCTGTGCTTGGTAAAGTCCGCCACGGTGCCGTCACCGTTCAGAATCGGGCGCAGGGAGCTGTCACCGCCATCATTGTACTTGGTCAGCACAATCGGTGCATCGGCCGAGCCGGAGCCCTTGGGCTGGAACTGCACACCACTCCAAGTGCTGGTCGCATCCAGATAGATATGGTCGCCGGGGCCGAAAGTGACTTCTTCCAGCTTGGCAAAGGTTTTCCACGGCGAATCGGCACTGTGGCCGTCATTGCTGTCGTCACCGTTCTGGGACAGATAGTAGTCGGTGGCGGTGTGGACGGCGCTGGCCGTAACCGTAAAGGGCACTGCCAGTACACGGCCGTTGGCCAGAGTCAGGGCCAGAGTGTGCTCACCGGCGGTCAGGCCCGCAAAGGCAGCAGCCTTGACAGTCAGGTGTTCTTCCGGGTAGTTACTGGCATTGTCGGGGGCAGTACCCTTGGCGGCGGTCCACTGGTCGGCTGTCAGCGCGGTGCCGTCAAGAGAAACAGCGGTAAAGCTGCTTTCGCCCTCCATATACGGCGTGACGGAGAAGCTGACATCCTCCGGGTAGGTGCTGTCCACCGTGAAAGTGTCCGGGTTGACAGTATAAATCACATCGGTGAGTTTGATGGTGCCTGACCGGAGCGTTTCCTCCACGGTCTCTGCGCCGTTCTTGACAACGCTCACACCGTCAATGAACTGCTTGTCCTGCACAGCGGCCAGGTTAGTGGCATTGTTGGCCCACTGGCACAGAAGCGTCAGTTCCTTTAGGGAAGCTGTATTTGTGCGGTTTTCCAGCTTGACGCTGGTCTGTTTCTGCTCCTCGGTCATAGATGAACCGATGTACGGGTTGGTGGATACGATTTTGCCGTCGATTTTCTCGGTCGTACCGGCATCGGTGATAACCCACTCAAGCTTATGCCAACCGGCGCTGCGCTCCACATCGGTGGTGCCCCAGGCGTAGTCATCGTAGGTAATGCCGGGGGTGCGGATGCCGTAATGGGTCTTGGTGCCGCCAGCAGTCCGCTGAAGAGCCGTTTTGCTGTTTGCTTACGTTTCATGTTGTTTCCTTTCTTCTCTCATTATGGTTCCGCACGGCCTGTAGAGGGCCGACCGGGCAGGGACTTTTCTGTTGCACCATCCTCCTTTTCCAGGTGATTCTGTATCATGTGCCGCTTATCACGGCATTTCCAGCGCGTCATACCGGGCCTGATTGATTACGACTGCAGCATTTTGCGTCCGCCGGGCAATCAGTTCCTCCAGTTTGTTCCGCGCGTAGAAAACCTTCAGGCTGTCCTTGGCCTCCTCGAAACTCTGTACCCCCTCATCCTGCACATCCAGCAGGGTGACGGTTGCGGCCTGGCCGTAGTAATCATATTCAAAGCTGCCACCGGGCTGCAGGGAGGTAAAATAGCTATAAATCAGATCCTCTGTCAGGGTATCGGCCTTGCCAATGCTGTTGGTATTCTGGGTCAGCTCCTCCACCTGCCCGTCCGCTGTTTCAATGCGGTAGCGGTAGGTTGTGCCAAGGCTCAGCGTATCGCTGTATTTGGCATACAACTCCTGCAGTTCTGCATCCGTAGGGGTATAATGCTCACTCACAGCGGTTTCCAACTCTGCAGACGTATTGTCCGTCAGGTATTGATAGTAGGTAAAAGGGGCGAATTCCGTCACGCCGTAAAAGGCTTCTCCGTTTTGCTTTTTGGCGGCGCGGTCGGCGTTTTCCGCCTGCATATCCTGCATCATTTCCGGGTAGGATTTATAGTCGGCAACCGCCTGCTCGTCAGCCAGCAGCAGTTCTTCCTTGGCGCGTACCACGTTGGCCAGGGCATTTTCCTTGGCGTAGTCCAGCGGCGTCTGACCGTCCACCTCGGTGCGCCAGAAATCCGTATCCGGCTGCATCCGGTAATTTACCCAATAATAATTTGCCGTTGCCGCTTTCTGGTCACGCAGAAAAAGCAGATATTCGTCCTCGGTTACGCCGTAGCCATCCACTGTCAGCAGATAATTTTCATCGGGCATATCTGTGCCTTGTGCAGGAATATTCTCCGAAACCGCAACAGGCTGTGCTGCTGTCTCGGCTGTGGATACCGCAGACTGCTGTACTGTACAACCGGAAAGTATCGTCAGCGCCAATCCTGCCGCGCAGGACAAAGCTATTACACGGCGTTTCATAGATTGATACCCCATACCTCGACCTGGGTCAGCGCCGGGAACGGGCTGGGGTCATCGGCTTTTTTCAGTTCGTCCAACCTCAAGCTATTGATTTCGACACCCTGCAGGTCAAAATACTGCGGTTCTGCCGTTTTGGTCAGCGGCAAAATCCGGGTTGTCCCGTCCGAAAGCGTCAGGCGGGCACTTTCCCACCACGCATCGTGGGGGAAGTCGGCGCGGGTTGTCAGCACAAGGCGCTCGGCACGCACCGTGCGTCCAAACTCCAGCGTCCAGCAGGCGTTCGGATCGCGGTTGATGCCCCAGCTCTGGTAGGGGTACTCGCCGTGGCTTTCGGGGCATACAACGCCGTCAATCGCGTTGCGGGCCGCAAACACCGACTCACCGCGTGTCTCCACATTGGCCCACGCATGCGGGTAGCAGGCTGTGTTGCCGTGGCAGTCATACACATTGCGGGCCAGATTACGCGGCGCGGAAATTTCCCACGCCTGCGCCAAGCGCGCCGCCAGATAGTGCTTTTCTCCGACAAAAGCGCGGGGGCTGTAGCTGACACGGGCCTCCTCAAAGGGAATTTCCAGCGTGAAGGAAGTCTGTTTCATATAAACCAGATCCTCACCCATCGCATCGTCCAGCGTAACGACATAGTAGCCGGGCTGCGGCACCGTCAGGGTGATGCGGTCACCGGGGCAGTAGGATGCCGGGTAAACAAGATGGCCGCAGCCTTCAGCCAGCAGCACTCCATCCGCATTACGTATGGCAAGTTGAATCGTATCCATAGATTGTCTCCTTCCCAGTGCTTACCACGCAAGGCAGAGCCCCTGCGGGTTTTCTGCATCAAATACAATTACTTTTCCGTATGCGGCATGCCCGCCGGCCGCCAGCAAATCCACCTCGCTGATGACCTCTGCGTGGCAGAGCAGCACCACAGTTTCTTGTCCATTGCAAGTCAGTCGCACCGCCTGGGCCTGGGCATCGGTCAGGGATGTTTTCAGCCGCAGCTTGCTGACGGGCAGCAATTCGGCGGTCAGGTCCGGGGCCTGGCAGTCAGGCTTCATCTGCAGCACCGTTACGAACCAGTTGAAATCCTCCGCCGTGCGGCGAACCGTGAGGGCACTGCCTTCCAGCAGTTTGTTGTAGGTGCAAGCAAAGGGGGCGCTATGGGTGGCCAGGGTCAGCCCGCCACCCAGGCAGTGCAGGGCGGCAGCAGCGTGGATGCCCTGCCAACGGGCGGTCTGGCCATCCAGTGCAAGGGTGCCCTCGCCGAAATGGAAGTTCTGCTCAAAGGTATGCGTACCGCGCCCCATCAGCTGATCAAACACCAGCAGAACGCTCTGCTGTTTCAGAAACACCAGCTCGCGCGGGGTGAACAGACCCTTGTCCAGATATCCCAGATGAGCTCCGCTGACATAGTCGGCTGTGTCGGTAAAGCGGTATTCGCCCTTGATGGGCGTGGCAAGGGCATTGTAGCCCCAGCTGTCCAGGCAGGTACTGAAATCGCAGTCGTCCACACGGGTGGTGTTGTGGGCGGCAGGGCTTTTTATAGCGTGGCGCACCGGGTTATCCACATAGGTATACCGCCCGGAATCCACCAGCACATCCTCGCCGCCAATGCCGGCATCAATATGCAGCAGGTCGGCATGACCATGGCCGGAGCCAAGGCAGCCGCAGTGCATGTGGACGTAACTACCGTCAGCCCCGCGCAGCAGATAGTTGCCGCTGTCGGGCAGGGCGGTGGAAGAAACCGCCGGGGCAGCGGTTTCCGGCAGCGCCATATAGGTTGCTTCGGCTTCGGGACCGAAGTCCCAGACAGTATCCTCAAAAAAGTTGCTGCCGGCGGCGGTGCGGAGGGCTGCATCCTCAAACAGGATAGCCCCCATCACCAGCAGGTCGCGGGCATCCACCGTGTCAGAGTCGGACTGCAGCAGCAGTTCCCCATTGGGCTTGAGCCACTTTGTCAGGGCCGTGCACATCTTGTGGGTGTTTTCCACCATGCGGGTGGGCAGCGTATGCCCGGTCAGCCGTGCATAGTGCAGGGTGTTCAGGGCACAGTGCAGCACCTCGCAGTGATACAGCGGGCTTTGCTCCCACTGGCTGCCATCGGCAAAAACAGCCTGATGCAGATTTTCGTCCATGCGGCGGGCAGCCAGAGCGCACCAGTCCTCCCGGTTCAGGTACAGGCCCAGCAGGTACAGGCCGTTATCCTGCAGAATTCCCCAGTTGGACAGCCGGTGGAAATCGCCATAACTGCGCACCAGATATTCGCCGTGCTGTACAAGGCTGGCATCCATTTTGGCGCGTAGTTCTGCTGTTAAAACGCCGCTGTCTGCTAACAGAGCTGCGGCACGCAGCCAGTTTTCACAGCGCAGGCCGGTTTCCAGGCTGCGCCAGGTATTGCTTTCACTTTCCGGGGTCAGCGGCACACGGTCAATCCAGTCCTCCAGCAGACGGGCGTACTGCTCTGCATAGCGTTTGTTCCCGGTGTACAACCACGCCTTGCCCAGATTGACAAAACTGGTATGACGGTTCATGGCGTACAGCCATTCCGGATCGCCAAACGGAACAGCCGCCCAGTCAATCTCCGTAATCTCGGGGCCGAAATCCACCGGTGTGTGGGTGGGCTCCATCTCCCAATGATCCTGAAAGAGGAACTGTCCGCGGCAGAGTGCATCGGCAATATACAGTGTGTGTCGCGCGTGCTCCAGCCAGCGGCAACGCACAGCGACAGCGGCCGCCTGCGGGTCCGGGCACCAGAAATTACTCTTTGGCATGGTTTGTTTCCCCCTTACCAGTACATCTTCCAGTTCGTTGTCAGGCGGGTCAGCATCTCCATATAGAAGTAGTCGCCCCAGGTATTGCACTCGTCCACGCCCCGGTCTGCGGGAATGGGGTTGTAGGGCGAATTCTTGGCATAAACGCCGTGCAGCAGCAGACCGTTGGAGACAGCCGGGTCGCGGACAGCGCAATGCTCCACCAGCGCGGCAGCCAGCTTTTCCGCTTCAGCGCGGTAGTGCCCGGCTGCCTTTTCCTCTAGATAGGGAGCCATCGCCAGCATACCGCAGGCAGCAATGGCCGCAGCGGAGGAGTCCCGCGGTTCCTCCCCCTCGGTAAAGGTCAGGTCCCAGTAGGGAATCGAATCCTCCGGCAGGCGGCTCAGGAAGTAGTCCGTCACCTCGCGGAACAGCTCGATGCAGCGGGGATTGCCGGTGTAGAAGTAAGCCAGTGCCATCCCGTAAATGCCCCAGGCCTGCCCGCGGGCCCAGGCAGAGCCGTCGCGGTAGCCCTGCTGGGTAGAGCCGCGCACCGGCGCGCCGGTTTCCGGGTCAAAGAAATAGGTGTGGTAGGTAGAATGGTCCGGCCGCACCAGATTGGCCATGCTGGTGGCAGTGTGGGCCAGGGCAATTTTGCGGTAGCGGGGATTTCCGGTGGTCTCACTGGCCCAGTAGAGCAACGGCACATTTAGCAGGCAGTCAATAATCAGGCGGTAGTTTTCCTTTGCGCCCAGCGCGCCCCAGGCCTGCAGGAACTGCCCTTTCTCCTGGAAACGGGTGCAAAGCTGGTCTGCGGCCAGCAGCGCGGCCTTTTTGGCGGTTTCGCTGCCGGTCAACTTGTAGGCCGCTACGCAGGACGGCACATACAAAAAACCCATATCGTGGTGGTCCACATCCACCTTATTCTCAATGCGCTGCAAAAAGCTGTCCACCTGATGCAGCGCCACCTGCCGGAAGGCGCCCTCCCGGGTGTGCTCCCACGCAAGCCAGTATTCACCGGTGCAAAAGCCGGTGGTCCATTCCACATTGTCTGACGGCTGGTAGAAATTGTGCTCACTGTTGGAACTCTGGAACTTGTCGGTAAATTTGCTCAGATTCTTTTGCAGCAGCGCACAGGCGGTATCCAGCGCACGGCTATACGTTTTTGTATCCATGATGCTTTGTCTCCTGATTATAATGAAAATAAGGGCGCAGGGCTTTACGCCTTGCGCCCCATTGGGTTGGGTCCTTGCGGATATTTCTGCCGTATCAGCCTTTCAGGCCGCTGGTGGCAATACCCTGCACAAAGAAGCGCTGGCAGAACACATACAGAATCAGCACCGGCAGCAGCGCCACAACGCTGGCCGCCATAATCAGCTGGTACTCGCTGGAATACTGGCCGATGAACATACGGATGCCGAGGGGGATGGTCTTGTTGGCTTCGCTGTTGAAGTAAATCATCGGGCCCATGAAGTCGTTCCAGATGGTGACAAAGGTGAAAATCGTCAGGGTGGCGATGGCGGGCTTGGCCAGCGGCAGCACGATGCGGAAGTAGCTGCCGTACTCGGACAGACCGTCAATGCGGGCGGCTTCAATCAGCTCATCGGGCACGCTCTGGTAGAACTGGCGCAGCAAAAACACGCCGAACGCAGCGAAAGCCTGCATCAGCACATAGCCCAAATGGGTATCCACCAGCCCAAGCTTCTGCATCATGGAATACTGCGGCAGCATATAAATCTGCCATGGAATGGCGATGGTGGCGATGTAGCACAGGAACAGCGTATCGCGGCCACGGAACTTGCACTTGGTAAAACCGTAGGCAGCGAAGGAGCAGGTCAGCACCTGAATGAAGGTGACAAGAATCGTCAGCTTGAAGCTGTTGAAGGTGAACAGACCGAAGGGAATCTTCTGCCAGATGCGGGCGTAGTTCTCAAAGTGGAAGGTCTCGGGAATCCACTTGATGGGAACGCTGAACACCTCACTGTCCAGCTTGAAGGAGGCCGACAGCATCCAAATCAGCGGCAGCAATGTGACAACGGTAATCAGCACCAGAAAAATGTAGGTAAGCGCCTGCGGGATAAAGTTCTTTTTCTTTTCAATCATCGGGGATGCAAGCTCCTTTCCTTACATAAAATCGTTGAATTTTTTCTCAGCGCGGAACTGAATCAGCGTAATGCTGCCCACAATCAGGAACAGCACAATGGCCGCAGCCGATGCGCCGCCGTAATTCCACGAGATAAAGGACTGATTGTAGATGTACATACTCAGCAGCGTGGTCGAGGTTCCGGGGCCGCCCTCGGTCAGGGCAAAAATCAGGTCAAAGGTCTTGAAGCTGTTGATGGTCAGCATCATAAAGACGAAGAAGTGGCTGGGGGTCAGCATCGGCAGGGTGATGGACTTGAACTGCTGCCACTTGGTGGCGCCGTCAATGCTGGCCGCTTCGTACAGGCTGGCGGGAATATCCTGCAGGGCCGCCAGATAGATAATCATAAAGTAGCCCATATTCTTCCAAATCTGGACGATGATGACCGCCGCCAGCGCCCACTTGGTGCTGGAAAGCCAGCCGGGCAGCATATCCGCCGGGACACCGATGAAGCGCAGGAACTCGTTGATGGGGCCGCCGTCCTTGAGGAACATGGCCTTGAACACCGCGCCGACCGCCACAATGGAGGCAACATACGGGAAGAAAATGGCCGAACGGAAGAAGTTGACGAACTTGATTTTTGTGTTGAGCAGAATGGCCAGCCCCAGCGAAGCGGCCATACTGAAGATGACCGTGAAAAAGCTGAACACCAGCGTCTGACACAGCGAAGCGCGGAACACGCGGTCCTTAAAGATGGTAGCAAAGTTTTTCAGGCCGACAAATTCCATCGCGGTAAAGCCGTCCCACTTCATGACGCTGAGCACGAAGGAAAACACAACAGGAATCAGAATGAAAACGGCAAACCCGATGAAGTTTGGCAGGATAAAGGACATACCCACCAGTGTGTTGCGGGTATTCAGCGACATAGTGCGCTTTTTTGGTTTTGCTTTTGCGGCAGACGTCACAGAAAGTTCCTCCTTTCCCGGAAAAAGGGCGTAAAAATAGGGTGGGCGGAGTACGCCCACCCTGTATGGAAGTTGTGTTACGGAAATCAGCCCATAATCTCGGCTGCACGGTCTGCCATTTCGGCAAGGCCATCATCCACAGAGAGCTCGCCCAGCATAATCAGGCTGTGCTCCTCACCCAGCATCTGATTGATTTCTCCAACCTTGTCGGTGATGGGGCGGTCCAGCGTGATGTTCTTAACGGTCAGAGCCTCGGCAGCGCCATCGGGCATACCATCCATCTTGGCGATTTCGGCAATGGCATCCGCATTGGAACGGCCGGGGATAGCGCCGGTCTTAGCGTAGCAGGTAGCACCCTCTTCGCTGGTGATGAACTTAACCAGCTCCCAGGCAGCGTCCTGCTTATCAGAGGCAGCGTTGACGGCAATCGGAGTCATGGAGCCAACGGTGTAACCGGCTTCCACGCCGTCTGCATGAGGCAGGGTAGCGATGCCCCAGTTGACAGTGCTCTCGCCGTCCTTGACCTTCTGGATCATGGTGGACATAAACCAGGTGCCCATCGGCATCATAGCCACAGTGCCCTGTGCGAAAGGACCGGAGTAGTGGATGTTGCCGGTCTTGAGGGTGCCGTAATCCTGTACGGTGCCCTCATCCTGCATGCGGAGAACCATCTCATAGTAGGGCTTGAAGAAGTCATAGCCGGTGTCGTAGTCCATGATGGTGTGCTTACCGTCCTGAACGCCCCAGTTTTCCACGCAGGCCTGCCAGGTGTGGAAGAACGCACCGTAAATCTTGTTGGCGCCCTCGCCGCTGGTCAGCTTCTTGGCGGTCTCTTCGAACTCATCCCAGGTCCAGTCGTTGGAGGGATACTCCACACCGGCGGCATCAAAGATGTCCTTGTTGTAGTACATGACGTAGAAGTCAGTACGGGCGGGCAGAGCATACTGCTTGCCGTCGAAGGTAAAGTTTTCGGCCAGGCCGTTGTAGTCAGCCAGGTTCACACCGTCAGCGGCGATGTAGCTGCTCAGGTCGGCCAGCTGGCCCTTCTCCACCAGAGACTTGGCGGTGTCACCGTCCTTGATGTAGAACGCATCCACGTCGCTGCCGCCGTTCAGCATAACGCTGAGCTTGGTGGTGTAGTCAGCAGAGGGGATGTCGATGATTTCCACCTTGACATTGGGGTTGGCAGCCTCAAAGGCGGCCACCGTGTCGGAAACGGTTGTGTTAGAGGTGTTGTCCCAAGTGGCCAGTTTCAAGGTAACCGGCTCGCCGGTGGTGTCTGCTGCAGAGGACGACTCTGCCGTGCTGGAAGCGGTATCGGTGGAAGCAGCCGTAGAGGCGCTGGAAGCCGAAGCGCCGCAGCCTGCCAGCATGGTGCCGACCATAGAGGCAGCCAGCAGCATGGAAATGGTCTTTTTCATGTTGATTTCTCCTTCTCTTTTTTGCGGAGCCACTCTCTGTGGTTCCTTCGATGGCTTTATTGTATTCTTTTTTGCTTTGCGGGTAAACGCAGAAAATCCGGGTCTTGTTGTACTTTTTGCGAAACATTCTTTCCGGAAATAATACTATTTTACAAAGTCGCACTTTTTTACGCAACCCTCCGTCTTTGCTTGCTTTTTGGGCAGGTTCGCGGTACGATAATTCTATCATAGAACCATATATAAATAAAAGGATTGTCACCGTATGAATAAGAGCGTTTCTGTTGCCGACAGCGCCGCGCATCTGAATTTTTTCAGCACCCTGAAATGGAAGCTCATTCTGGCCTCGGTTCTCTGCACAGCCGCCGTCAGTCTGTTCGGCAATCTGTTCCTGTACTACCGCATGAACACAATGCTTACCCAGAAAGCCGAGCGCATCAACGAAATTCATCTGGTCACCCTCAGCGATCAGATTAACGAGTATCTGGAGGATCTGAGCGATCTGGGCAACCTGTGCGCCAATGACCTGCAGGTTGTCACCGCACTGGAATGGCGCGGAAATTCCCTTGCCGCCATGAAGCAGGCGTTGGAAGCCCAGAACCGCCTGAACGCCTATCTGGCCTCCTCCCCCATCAGCGACTTTGTGTATCAGATTACCGCATTCAATACCGATGGCCGCATGATTTCCGGCACAGGCCAGACAATAGGCACTACACAGGATTATCAACTGATTGTGCAGCAGCCGTTGTTTCAATTGTTATCCCAGCAGAAAGTCCCCACCGATGCCCTGATGTGTACCGTACCGTCCATTCATACCACCGGCGGCAAGCACCCTTATGTAGTCGCTCTGCTCTGCCCTGTGCGCGGGCTGGGCAGCACCGCAGGGCGCGGATACCTGTACATCGAGTTGGGGCTGGAAGCGTTTTCCTCGGTGCTGAGCCCCTACGACAGCTGGAGCAACCTGTACCTGACCGATGAAAACAATGTGCTGCTCTCCCCGCCGGGCCGAAACGGCAAGGCACTGCCCAGTGCAGCAGAACTGCTGGAGGCCTCGGCCGACAACCGGAACCTGCAGCTTTCCGACCGAATCTATGACGTAACAGCGGTTCCTCTGAACGGTGCCGGCCTATTCCTGTATTCCTGTGCAGAGTTGGACGTGCTGGACACGGACGGTGCCCAGACCCGCATGGCCGTGCTGACTGTGCTGTTCAGCAGCCTGCTGCTGACTCTGGTGCTGGCATTTATTCTGGCCACCTATCTTTCCAAGCCCATCCGCCTGCTGAACGAGCGCCTGCACCGCATTGCGGAAAACGACTTTTCCTACGACCCGGTCATTGAGCAGGCCGATGGCGAACTGGGCCAGATTGGCCGTACTGTCAACGAAATGACGATGAGCATTGAAAATCTGCTGGCCACTCAGCAGAAATCCTACGAGCAGCGCCGCCGCATCGAGATTCAACTCCTGCAAAGTCAGGTCAACCCGCACTTTTTATACAATACGCTGGATTCCATCCGCTGGATGGCGGTAATCCAGAAGTGTCCCGGCATTGAAAAAATGACCCGCTGCCTTTCCAACCTACTGAAAAATATCGCCAAAGGTACGCAGGATAAAATCACGGTAAAAGAGGAGCTTGCCCTGCTGCACGACTATGTAGAGATTCAGTCCGTGCGCTATATGGAGGCTTTCTCCTTTGAAGATACCGTACCCGAAGCGCTATACAACTACTGCATTATCAAGCTGACCCTGCAGCCGCTGGTGGAGAATGCCATTTTTCACGGCATTGAGCCCACCGGCGAGGCCGGGACCATCACTGTGGCCGGTTATGAGGAAGGCAGCGACCTGATTCTGACCGTTACCGACGATGGCGCCGGTATCCCGGCTGAGACGCTGGCCACCCTGCTGACAGAAGAACGGCCCCGCAGCCATGCGTCCCTTAACGGCATCGGTGTTTACAACGTACACAAGCGGCTGCAGCTGCTATACGGCCCCACCTACGGCCTGACGATTGAAAGCGAGCCCGGCTGCGGCACCTGCGTGACCGTGCGTATTCCAAAGGAGGCGTAAAATGTATCAGGTTTTGCTCGTTGATGATGAGCCGCTGATTCTTTCCGGCATCAAATTTATGCTGGATTGGGAAAAGAATGACTGCCGCGTTGTGGATACCGCCCGCAACGGGCCACAGGCGTTGGAGAAGCTTCGCACGCTGCATCCCGATATTGTCATCTGCGACATTGCCATGCCCGGCATGTCCGGCATTGAGCTGTTGAAGCAGGCCTCCGAGGAATTTCCGGCTGTGGTATTCATTATGCTGACGAACCACCCGGATTTTCAGCTGGCACAGCACTCTCTGCGGTATCGTGCGGTGGATTATCTTCTGAAAAGCGATCTGGATGCCGCGGCGCTGGAAGTCGGCCTTGCCCACGCCAAGGCCGAGTGCGACACCCGCGCCAAGCTGAACCGCGTGCAGCTGGTGGACGATTACCTGGAAAGCAACCGCCGCAGACTGCTGGAAAATTCCTTTTTGAGCCTTGTACAGAGTCAGCCCGGCTCTGCCAATACCAAGGCTGCCGATATTCTGGCCGAAAACCATGTGCTGGACCACTATGCAGCCGCCTATCTGCCGCTGGATTTTTCTGACACCGATTGGGAAAACTCCTCCGCTGCAGAGCGTGCCAAACTGTTTAGCTGGGTGCAGGAACTTTGCGAGGGCGTTGCCGCCAACAGTTTTCCCTGCCATATTCTGCTTTCCGCCAACGCACCGGCCCAGAGTCAAGCGCTGTTTCTCCTGTGCTGGCAGCTGGATGACAACGCCGCGTGGCGCACCCGGCTGCACAGCTTTGCCGACAAAGCAGCCTCGGCCTGCAGCACGATCGCGAAAACCGGCATTGCGGTGCTGGGCACCGACTGTTTTGCCGGGCCACAGGATCTGGAACTCTGCCGTCGGCAGGTTTTCGGTCTGCGGGACAACTATTACTATCTGGGCAGCAGCACTATGTTCTACAGTGAATTTGAACCCATCGTGTGGGGCACTCTGGCACTCAGCGGGCTGGGTGACCGGCTGGTTGCGGAAATCCGGGCGAAAAACGCCGCTGCCTGTGCTGTGCTGCTGGACCGCGCCATCGAGCGCGTGCGCACCGTGCCGCACCAGCAGAGTCAGGCTCTCTGGCTCTGCGGCGGCATCTACAGCGCCGCCGCTCCGCTGCTCTCGCCGGATAACGAGGAAAATCGCCAGAGCATTGAACGCCTGATGACCCGCGCACAAGTGCTGGTCTGGCTGGAAAAGGTCAAAACCGCCCTGCTCTCCCAGCTGGGGCAAAATGACCCTGCCGGACGCACCGCCCTGCTGGAAAAAGCACGCCAGTATGTGCGGGACAACGTGGAAAAGCGCATCATGCTGCAGGACGTGGCCGACTATGTATGCCTGTCACCGGGGTATCTTTCTGCCCTGTTCAAAAAGCAGTACAACCAGAATTTTGTCGATTATATCAACGAGAAAAAGTGCCGCCGTGCCTGTGCGCTGATTCAGCAGGGACAGCTCCGCATCTATGAGATTTCCTACCGGCTCGGCTTTGAGAACGCCTACTATTTTACGCGGGTGTTCAAACGACACGTTGGTATGACTCCCACCGAATACCAAAAGAAATATTGAAAGCGCAGGTATCCCCTATGTTTTGTGAACGCCTGAACCGTCCTTGCCGCCCACAGCGCCCTGCCCTGTATCCGCCATTGTCCGACCGTGCCGCGTGGGAAGCCCTGCCCGGTGCCGCACGCTGGAAAGCTGCCGGGGAGGAAGCTCTGCAGAATCCGGCCGCCATGCCGGAGCTGCCGCTTTCACTCTGGCTGGACTTTACCCATACCGGCAACCGCCACCGTTTTGAAGCGCCCTATTTCGTGCGCCGCCGCACCGTCTGTGCCTTGGCTATGGCGGAAGCCGTCACTGACACAGGGCGGTTTCTGCCAGCCCTTGCCGATGCCTGCTGGACAATTTGTGAGGAAAGCTGCTGGCAGGTCCCCGCCCATAATCTATATATCCGGGACACCACCCCGCTGCCCCTGCCGGATTTGAACCGTCCTGTGGTGGATTTGTTTGCCGCCGAAACCGGTGCCCTGCTGGCTACGGTATATGGTCTTTTTCATGACCGGCTGGAGACATACGCGCCGGGGCTGCCTGCACGGCTTCATCAGGAGGTGACAAGCCTTGTTCTGCAACCCTATCTGCATGACCATTTCTGGTGGATGGGCGGAAACGGCGCGCAGTGCAACAACTGGACGCCGTGGTGCACCCAGAATGTCCTGCTGGCCGCCGCGCAGCTGGAAACGCCGGAGAAATTCCCGGTCTATGCCCGACAGGCCTGTGAAAGCCTGGACTGTTTCCTGCATGAATACGGCGAGGACGGCTGTAGCACCGAGGGCGCGCAGTACTACGGCCACGCCGCCCTGACCCTGTACAGCGCCGTGGAAGTGCTGTGTGCAATGCTGCCCGGAATGTTCGAGGACGTCTGGAGCGAGTCCAAAATCCGCAATATGGCAGAGTACATCGTTCGGATCCATGTGGCGGGGCCGTATTATCTCAATTTTTCAGACTGCAGCGCCAAAGCCGGTGAGCGCGGCGCACTGGAATACCTGTTCGGCAAGCGGGTAAACAGCCCGGCTCTCATGGCGCTGGCCACCCATGACAGAACCGCCGCACTGCGCGCCAAGGACCCGGACCATCTGCACCATCCCGATATCAGCGAGGGCATCAACCTTTACCGTCACATCCGCGCTGCCTTTGCTGAGGATGAAATTCTCCGCTTTACCGCCATTTCACCGCAGCCGCCCCGCAGCGTCTGGTATCCCAGCGTCGGGATTCTGGCCGCGCACTGCGGCGGCTATACCCTGGGCGTTAAGGCTGGCCATAACGCCGATAGTCACAACCACAATGACGTGGGCAGCTTTATCGTGTATTACGGTGCACAGCCGCTTCTGATTGATGTGGGTGTGGAAACGTATACCCAAAAGACTTTCAGCCCGCAGCGGTATGAGATCTGGACCATGCAATCCAGCTGGCACAATCTGCCGGAGTTTGACCCGGACGGTGCAAAATATCAGCAGCTACCCGGCGCGGAATTTGCCGCCGCCGCTGTCACCGTGGCAGAGGATCTGCGCACAATTTCTATGGATATTGCCCCAGCCTACGGCACCGTTCCGGAATTGGGGTACTACCGCCGCACTGTATCTCTGGAGGAAACCGGGATTACAGTAAGGGACCGGACTGACTACCCCAGCACCGTTGCCCTGACCCTGATGAGCGTAGAAAAGCCTGCGCTGCGAGACAATACACTGCTTTTGGGCAGCATCGGCGCGGTTCGCTTTGCCGGCTCCTCTCCAGCGGAAATTGAGGCGGTTCCCATTCAGGACGCCCGCCTGCGTACCGCATGGCCAGATACCCTGTACCGCACCCGCATCCGCTTTATCGGGCAGGTGGAGTTTTGCGTAGCGAGTAAAAGAACGCAACTGCCTTGATATAAACTTCCTCATTTCCAGGGATGGATTCATTCTATAAGCGTGCACTCCGAACACACCTTTTTGCCTGACTCTTGGGCAAAGTGAATCAACGTCTGATTCACTTTTTCGAGTCAAGGTTTTTGAGTGAATCTGTGTGTGATTCAATCTGATTGGCTGAACGGCCTTCTGGGATTTACCGGCTGGGAGCGGTTTCTGTACTGGAATAGGTCGCGAAAGTGTACTGCTAGCATAGCATGTGGTCATCCACATGCACATTTCTGGGGTGTACCCCAGACCCCCTCGCTGCTCTTGCGTGACGATAGTGACGCAGATGACGCTTGTGACGCTGTTTTGAGGATATCCCTATACCATATCCCGGATTCAGCGTCATTAGCGTCATCTGCGTCATTCTGATTTTGTGTTTCTCGTAGTA
>ERZ831773.840-NODE-840-length-37562-cov-4.847602_pt1 | contig 37562 bp, 27 predicted proteins | sample MGYA00519696_ERZ831773 | MGnify/ENA primary metagenome ERZ831773 (study PRJEB31850, sample SAMEA3708720) | human gut metagenome | biome: human gut; feature: human-associated habitat; material: faeces | place: China | collected 2014 ...
TCGGCGCAGTTGTCCGACGAACCCACGGCGCGGAACTCGAAGCGGTTGCCCGTGAAGGCGAACGGCGAGGTGCGGTTGCGGTCGGTGTTGTCCAGCAGCAGCGTCGGGATGTGCGAAATGCCGCTCATCTTGAAGACGTTCTTGGCGTCGAAACGGATGGCATCGTCGCCCTTCGATGCGGCCAGCTTGTCCAGCACGGCCGACACCTGCGTTCCGAGGAAGGTCGAAATGATGGCGGGAGGCGCCTCGTTGGCGCCCAGCCGGTGAGCGTTCGTCGCGCTCATAATCGACGCCTTCAGCAGGCCGTTGTGCTTGTAAACCGCCGAAATGGCGTTCACCAGGAAAGTGATGAACTGGAGGTTCTCCGAAGCGGTCTTGCCCGGACCGAGCAGGTTCACGCCCGTATCGGTTCCCAGCGACCAGTTGTTGTGCTTGCCCGATCCGTTGATCCCCTTGAAGGGTTTTTCGTGCAGCAGCACGCGGAACTGGTGACGGCGGGCGATCTTGTCCATAATGGTCATCAGCAACTGGTTGTGGTCGTTGGCCAGGTTGGCCTCCTCGTAAACCGGAGCCAGCTCGAACTGACTGGGAGCCACCTCGTTGTGGCGCGTCTTGACCGGAATTCCCAACTTCAGGCACTCGTATTCGAGGTCCTTCATAAAGGCCATCACACGCGTCGGAATCGCCCCGAAATAGTGGTCTTCCAACTGCTGGTTCTTGGCCGACTCGTGTCCCATGAGCGTACGCCCCGTGAGCATCAGGTCGGGACGCACGGCCCAGAGGCTCTCGTCCACGAGGAAATATTCCTGCTCCCAGCCCAGGTAGGAAAAGACCTTCTCGACATTCTTGTCGAAATAGCGGCACACCTCCGTGGCGGCCTTGTCGATGGCCGTCAGCGAGCGCAGCAGGGGCACTTTGTAGTCGAGCGCCTCGCCCGTATAGGCGATGAAGACGGTAGGGATACAGAGCGTCGTGTCGACGATGAAGGCGGGCGACGTGGGGTCCCAGGCCGAGTAGCCGCGGGCCTCGAACGTATTGCGGATGCCGCCGTTGGGGAACGACGAGGCGTCGGGCTCCTGCTGCACGAGCAGCTTGCCGGAGAACTCCTCCAGCACGCCGCCCTGACCGTCCGGCTCGGCAAAGGCGTCGTGTTTCTCGGCCGTACCGCCCGTCAGGGGTTGAAACCAGTGGGTATAGTGGTCCGCACCGTGCTCCAGCGCCCACTGGCGCATACCCGCCGCGATGCTGTCGGCAACTTCGCGCGTAAGCGGCGTGCGTTTTTCCATCGTGTCGAGCAGGGCCGCATAGGTGCGCTTGTCGAGATACTTCCGCATAGCCGCACGTCCAAATACCTTCTTTCCGAAGTAGTCCGACGAGCGTCCCTCGGGAACTTTCACCTCGACGGCCGTGTGATTTATGGCCGCATCGACCATCTTGAATCTGAGTAATGATGACATATACCTGACTGATTAAGGGTTTAGTGTTCGTAGAAAAAACCGCGCGGGGAAGGACCCGATAATTGCAAACTAAAACCTAACCTGAAATTCAACCGGACAACTGCCTCCCGGCAGGACCTGCCGACCTAACTAACCCGGGGCCGCTCCCCCGCTGCGGTACATCTTTCGTTCCGGCTACAAATGTACGAATTATTCCGTTACGTTGTTTTTACAAAATCACCGTTTTTTCAAAAAACAGCCGTTTTTTTCATCATTTTCCCGAAAAAACAACCGTTTTTCGCCGCACACACCCGAAAATTTCAGTCATTTTTCGAAAAACAGCCTCATTTTTCACGAAAAATCCCCAAAATACATTTTTTCGTTTTTTTCCAAAACAAGCAGAAATAAAGACCATTTTTCAACCATTCAACCACACCGAAGACAGCATCCGCGCCGGGCCGTCCGGAAATGCGGCGGGCGGCGAAATCCGGAAAAATTCCGCTGCACTGTTATTTTCGTAACAATTTCTTGTTACAATTCGGTAATTAATTTGTAACTTTACGTGCAATTTTGAAACAGAACGAAACTACACACATACTAATCTCTAAATAGTCATGGCAAATACCAAACGTGAAAAGCTGTTCACCGAGTTCCCGCCGGTCCCGACCGAAAAGTGGGAAGAGGTGATTACAGCCGACCTGAAAGGAGCCGATTACGAGCGCAAGCTGGTGTGGCGTACGGGAGAAGGATTCAACGTCCGCCCCTACTACCGCGCCGAAAACCTCGAAGGCATCCGTTTTCTGGGCTCGCAGGCAGGCGAGTTCCCGTATGTCAGAGGTACGCGCAGCCACAACCGCTGGCGCGTGCATCAGACCGTCGAGGTAAAATGTCCCAGGGAGGCCAACGCCGAGGCGCTGAAACTCCTCAACTCGGGCGTCGATTCATTGGGCTTCTCGATCGCGAAGGAAGGCTTCACGGCCGAAGAACTCGATCAGCTGCTCGCCGGAATCTCGATCCCGGCCATCGAAATGGTCTTCTGCGGCGCGCAGACGGGCAGCATCGCCGAACTGGTGATCGCCAAGCTCGAAAAGGAAGGCACTGCCTCCGAGGCGCACGTGGCCTTCTCGATCGACCCGCTGGTCAAGGGACTGTCGCAGAAAGGCGACTTCTGCTCGCCCAACGGCGAAAAGTGCTTCGCGAAGATCGCCTCGCTGATCGAAAAGACCCGCGAGTACAAGCACATCCGTATCGTGACCGTCTCGGCCGGCATCTTCTCGAACGCCGGATCGACCATCGTCGAGGAGCTGGCGTTCGCCCTCTCGGCCGGTAACGATTACATCGCGCGCCTGACCGACGCCGGCGTGGACGCCGAGCTGGCGGCCCGCAAGCTGCGCTTCTCGTTCTCGGTCACCTCGAACTACTTCCTCGAAATCGCCAAGTTCCGCGCGGCGCGCATGCTGTGGGCCAACATCGTCAAGGGTTACAACCCCTCGAAGAACTGCGCCTGCAAAATGCACATCCACGCCCGCACGGCAGACTGGAACCAGACCGTTTACGATCCCTATGTCAATATGCTCCGCGGCACGACGGAGGCCATGTCGGCCACCATCGCCGGCGTACATTCGCTGGAGGTGACGCCGTTCGACGCCGCGTTCGAAAGCCCCACGGAGTTCTCGAAGCGCATCGCCCGCAACGTCGAACTGCTCCTGAAGCACGAATCGCACTTCGACCAGGTGGTAGACCCCGCAGGCGGCTCGTACTACGTGGAGAACCTCACGCAGTCGATCGCCGCCGAGGCCTGGAAGCTCTTCCTCGAAATCGAGGAGAAGGGCGGCTACGCCGAGGCCTACAAGGCCGGCTTCATCAAGGAGCGCGTGGAGGCTTCGGCCGCCGCCAAGGACAAGGCCATCGCAACGCGCCGCCAGACGCTGCTCGGCGCCAACCAGTTCCCCAACTTCACGGAGGTGGCCCCGAAGGAGATCACCGCCGAAGCCGTCACCCGTCCCGCTGCCGAAGGCAACGTCCTCACGCCCTACCGCGGCGCCATGGCCTTCGAGGCGATGCGCCTGCACGTGGACCGCTCGGGCAAACAGCCCAAGGCGTTCATGCTCACCTGCGGCAACCTGGCGATGGCCCGCGCCCGCGCCCAGTTCTCGTGCAACTTCTTCGCCTGCGCCGGAATCCGCGTGCAGGACAACACCTTCTTCAAGTCGATCGAGGAGGGCGTGAAGGCCGCACTCGAATCGAAAGCCGAGATCGTGGTGGTCTGCGCTTCGGACGACGATTACGCAGAGGCCGCACCGAAGGTGAAGGAGCTGCTCGCCGGCAAAGCCATTCTCGTAGTCGCAGGCGCTCCCGCATGCGCACCCGAACTGGAGGCCCAGGGCATCACGAACTTCATCTCGGTGAAGTCGAACGTCCTGGAGACTCTGAAGTTTTATCTTAAAGAAATGGGCATCTGATCATGAGAGCTAAATTTTCAGAACTGACATACGAAGCAGGCGGGCAGAAGAGCTGCTGCGCCTCGAAAGGCTGCGGACAGGTGGAGCCGTGGCTGACGGCCGAGCGCATCCCCGTCAAGGGCGCCTATACGGCCGAAGACCTCGAAGGCATGGAGCACCTGAACTACGCGGCAGGCATCGCACCGTTCCTGCGCGGTCCCTATTCGACGATGTACGTGATGCGTCCGTGGACCATCCGCCAGTACGCCGGATTCTCGACCGCCGAGGAGTCCAACGCATTCTACCGCCGCAACCTCGCCGCCGGACAGAAAGGTCTGTCGGTGGCCTTCGACCTGGCAACGCACCGCGGTTACGACGCCGACCATCCGCGCGTGGTGGGCGACGTGGGCAAGGCCGGCGTGTCGATCTGCTCGGTGGAGGACATGAAGGTGCTCTTCAACGGCATTCCGCTCGACCGGATGTCGGTGTCGATGACCATGAACGGCGCCGTGCTGCCGATCCTGGCCTTCTACATCGTGACGGGCCTGGAGCAGGGCTGCACGCTCGACCAGCTGGCCGGTACGATCCAGAACGACATCCTCAAGGAGTTCATGGTGCGCAACACCTATATATATCCGCCCGAGTTCTCGATGCGGATCATCGCCGACATCTTCGAGTACACCTCGAAGAACATGCCCAAGTTCAACTCGATCTCGATTTCGGGTTACCACATGCAGGAGGCGGGCGCCACGAACGACATCGAGCTGGCCTACACGCTGGCCGACGGTCTGGAGTACCTGCGCGCCGGCGTCAACGCAGGCATGTCGATCGACGCCTTCGCACCGCGTCTGTCGTTCTTCTGGGCCATCGGCATGAACCACTTCATGGAGATCGCCAAGATGCGCGCCGCGCGTATGCTGTGGGCCAAGATCGTTAAACAGTTCAACCCCAAGAACCCCAAGTCGCTGGCGCTGCGCACCCACTCGCAGACCTCGGGCTGGTCGCTCACCGAGCAGGACCCGTTCAACAACGTGGCCCGCACGGCCATCGAGGCCATGGGCGCCGCGCTGGGACACACCCAGTCGCTGCACACCAACGCCTTGGACGAGGCGATCGCCCTGCCGACCGACTTCTCGGCGCGTATTGCGCGTAACACGCAGATCTACATTCAGGAGGAGACCAACATCTGCCGCGAGGTCGACCCGTGGGCAGGTTCCTACTACATCGAGACACTGACCAACGAGATCGCCCACAAAGCCTGGGAGCGCATCGAGGAGGTCGAGAAGCTGGGCGGTATGGCCAAGGCCATCGAGACCGGCATTCCGAAGATGCGCATCGAGGAGGCGTCGGCCCGCAAGCAGGCCCGCATCGACTCCGGCGAGGAGAAGATCATCGGCATCAACGAATACCGTCTGGAGAAGGAGGCCCCGATCGACATTCTCGCCGTGGACAACACGGCCGTGCGCGAGAGCCAGATCAAGCGGCTCAAGGAGCTGCGCGCCAACCGCGACGAAGCTGCCGTGAAGAAGGCGCTGGCCGCCATCACCGAGTGCGTGAAGACCAAGCAGGGCAACCTGCTCGAACTGGCCGTCGAGGCCGCCAAGGTCCGCGCCTCGCTGGGCGAAATCTCCGACGCCTGCGAAGTGGTCGTAGGCCGCTACAAAGCTGTTATCCGTTCCATTTCAGGTGTATACTCTTCAGAAGTGAAAAACGACAAATCCTTCGAGCGCGCCAAGGAGCTGTGCGCCGAATTCGCCAAGAAAGAGGGCCGTCAGCCGCGCGTGATGATCGCCAAGCTCGGCCAGGACGGACACGACCGCGGCGCCAAGGTGGTCGCTACGGGTTATGCCGACATCGGCTTCGACGTCGACATGGGTCCGCTGTTCCAGACTCCGGAGGAGGCCGCCAAGCAGGCCGTCGAAAACGACGTACACGTAGTCGGCGTATCGTCGCTGGCCGCCGGCCACTTGACGCTCGTGCCGCAGATCATCGCCGAGTTGAAGAAGCTGGGCCGCGAGGACATCATCGTCATCGTCGGCGGCGTGATCCCCGCGCAGGACTACGATGAACTCTACCGCGACGGCGCCGCCGCCATCTTCGGCCCCGGTACGCCGATCGCCACGGCAGCCATCAAGATCCTCGAAATCCTGCTCGCCGAGTAAATTCCCGGCTCCGACAAGAGAAACGCCGCGGTCGCAAGACCGGGGCGTTTTTTGTTCCGGAGCACTTCGGGAGGGACTTTTTTCACCCGCCAAAGACCGGAACGGGAGTTTTTGCATTATCTTTACGACTGAAATACACAAATTCATTCATTCCAACGTTCCATTCGCATGAAGAAAACCCTCATTCTGTTGCTTGCCTGCTGTGCCTGCATCCGGTCGCAGGCGCAGACTCCGGAGGCAGCCGCCGCACCGGAACCCTCCGTAACCCGGACCGACAGCACCCTGACATTCCCCGAACCTGAATTCATCGGCCAGGCATTGGCTATCCGGCCCGACAACAGAACCGAGCAGCTCGTTCAGGAGAGCCTGGCTCCCCGCCACCGTTCGTCCACCGGGCAGAAACTGTTCGGCATCGGAAAGGACCACATCGACGAAATGACGCTGAAAGGCGCGCAGTCCCCCGTCCGGTTCCGGAAGAGCGACGGCATCGCCTTTATCATCCGCGTTCCGGACAACCTGATCGACCCGATGTCGGTGATCAGCGTCTTCCGGTTCAAGGTCAAGAAGAAGATGCGGATCGCCGAATACGCGTCGGTCGGAACCTTCGGCGACCGGCAGCGCAACACGCTGGAACGGCAGCCCTTCATCTCGCGCCGGTTCGGAAGCAGCTCCTACCTCATCATCCTGAAAGGCGTCGAGACCGGAGAATACGGCATCACGGTCGATGCGCTGGGCAGTCTCAACGTTTCGACATTCGGGGTGGACGAATAAACCCGCGTTCCATGACAAACAATCCCCGCAACCTCGGTTGCGGGGATTGTTCTTTCGGCAGCCGGCAATGGAATCACAGGCAGGCCTCCAGAATCCGGCGGGCCATGGCGCCGTCGACGTTCTGCGCCTCGCCGAACCGATCGCCCGCAGCCGTGAAGCGGCGTTCGATCTCGGCGATGGTCTCTTCGCCGATACCCTCCTCCGAAAGGCGTGTCGAGAGGCCCAGCGAACGGAAGAACGCCTCGTTGGCCGCAATCGTACGGTCGATGCGCTCCTCCTCCGAACCGCCGGCAATGCCCCAGATACGCTCGCCGTATTGCAGCAGTTTGCCGCGTTTCTGCCCGCGCAGCACGCGCAGCGTACCGTTGATGACAATGGCCAGCGTCGCACCGTGCGTCAAGCCGTGCAGCGCCGTCAGCTCGTGGCCGATCATGTGCGTCGCCCAGTCCTGCGTCACGCCCATACGGATCATGTCGTTCAGGGCCAGCGTCGCCGAAAGCATGTATTCCGACATCGTGTCGTAATCGCGCTCGTCCGCCAGCGCTTTGGGAGCGATTTCGACCACCGTATGCAGGATGCCTTCGGCCCAGCGGTCCATCAGCCGCGACTGATGGGGCGTAGTCATATACTGCTCCAGCACATGCACGAAAGTATCCGCAAGTCCGCAGGCTACCTGACGCTTCGGCAGCGAATAGAGCGTCTCGGGATCGAGGATCGAGAAGACCGGATAATCGCCGTAGAAAGCATATTTTTCCTTGGTCTCGTAGCGCGAAATGACCGCCCCGGAGTTCATCTCGGAACCCGTGGCCGACATGGTGAGGACCGTAGCCAGCGGCACGGTCTTGCCGGCCTGCCCCTTGAGCACGATGTCCCATGCATCGCCGTCGTAGAGAAGGCCCGCAGCGATGAGTTTCGTACCGTCGATGACCGACCCGCCGCCGACAGCCAGCAAGAAGTCCACCTTCCGCTCTTTGCCCAGCGCAATGGCTTCGCGCAGGGTCTCGACCGACGGATTCGCCTCGATGCCCCAGAACTCGACCAGGTCGCTGCCTTCGAGTGCGGCGACGACCTGATCGTAGACGCCGTTACGCTTGACGCTTCCGCCGCCGAAGGTCAGCATGATGCGTTTTCCGGCGGGAATGAGCTTCGGCAGACGGGCGATCTGGCCCTTGCCGAAAACCAGTTTGGTCGGATTGTGATAGATGAAGTTGTTCATGGCGAATATTTATTTATCCTATTACGAAGAGAATGAATGACCGGACGGCTCCGAAACCGGATTGCACCTGGTTTGACAGGGCCTCCGGCTGTTAAAAGAGCCGTTACGCCTCTAAAGATACGAAAAAAGCCGGACTGCGCAGAGAATTCTCCGCTAATTTTCAATCTTTGCGGTGAGAGCTGCCGGTTTGTGCTTAAACGAAGCAGAGCGCGGATGGGTGTACCGGAGTACGTCCCATTCGCGCCCTGCGGGAGCAAGTGCAAAGATGCACCGTAAAATCAATCGTTTAGAAGTACTTGCCGCGCAGGTCCTGAATCTTGGCCATCTGCTGGATAGCCGGGATGGCGAACTGCTGGGCCATACCCTCGGCCATGGCCTGGGCGCGAACTTTCTCGCCTTCGGCGGTCTGCTTGTCGTCGGTCTTGACATCCCCGACCTCGAAGACATAGACGCCCGAAAGTCCCTTCACGGGAGCCGACAGGGCGCCCTTCTCGGCCGATGCGATGGCGCCCACCAGACGAGGCTCCATGCCCACGCCGTTCACGTAGAACGAACCGAAAGTCACATCGGAGAAGTCCTCCACCTCCGAGCCGAGACTTGCAGCCTGCTCGGCGAGGGTCGAACCCGAAAGGCTCTTGACGATATAATCGTATTTTTTGTCGCGAAGAAGCTGCGAACGGATCTGGGCCGAAACCTTATTCAGCGGTGCGTACTCGTTGTCGTCGATCTCGGTCAGCGTGGCAATCACGTAGTCCTTGCCTACGTTGAAGATCGCCGAAAGGTCGCCCTCCTTCGCTCCGTAGGCCCAGCGGGCCACCTCGCGCGAATCCTCAAGGCCGCGGATCGTACGGTCGCCCTGGGCGATCGCAGCCACGCGGGGCGTCACGGCAGCCGTCGAAGCGGCATCTGCGAATGCGGCGGCCGAACCCTTGGCGTTGACCATGAACGAACCGGCCTGGTTGTGCACGTCGCGGCGCGTGGCGGCCGAAGCCTCCACGGGATAGGTGATCGTAGCCACCTGCACGTGTTTCGAAGGTTTGTCGGCACGGTATACCTGCATCAGCTGGATGGCGTCGCCCGAAGCGATCTTCACGATGTCTCCCTGTCTGGCATTGGCCAAAGCGGCGGCGAACTCGCCCGTGAAGGCCGAGAAAGGCAGCACTCCCACTTCACCGCCGTTGGCGGCCGTAGCGTCGTAAACCGAATAACGGGCAGCGGTCTGCGCGAAATCGCCCCCCTTCTTCAGCACCGTCAGCAGGCTGTCGGCAAGCGCCTCCTGCGCATAAGGCAGCACGATATGACGTACGCCCACCGAGTCGGGAACCATCTTCGAATCGAGCGCGCGGGACATCGTCCACTCGTTGTTCTTCAGCACGGGACCGTACATCTCGCCCGCCATCAGCGCCTTGGCCTCCTCGTCGGAGAGCTGTGCGGCGGAAACGTAGCTGTCGGCGATCTTGCCGTTGCGGTTGGCGCGGACGAAGGTCTTCACCTCCTCGGCGGCGGCGAACTCCCGGCCCACCTCCGTCACGCTCTTCTCAAGCGCCAGCAGGTCGTCGTCCGTGGGGGAGACCTCGAATACGACATACGAAATCGTACGTGACGGGGTCTGCTTGAACTGGTTCTTATGACTGTTGTAGTAAGCCTTCACATCACCCGACGACACCTTGACGAGCGAATCGGGAACGGCCGAGAACTTCTTGCCGGCCCACTTGCCCGAGAAAGATTTGTTGGCGGCCTCGACACCGCGGGCGACCTCCAGCGAATTGACGTAAACGCCGCCCTTCACCAGTCCGAAGTACTTCTGCACCTCGCGCTCCAGACGGGCCTGCTCGTTGAGCTGCGCCCAGGCATTGGCCGCCTCGGGGTTGGTCTCGGCCTGCGCGAGGAACTGGCTGATGGCAGCCACGCTGTACTCGCCCGTGCGGGGATCGGCGAAAGCATTGTAGAAAGCCTGCGAAGGATGCTGTCCGCTGACCATCGCCAGACGCTCCGGCTCGGTGACGCGAAGTCCCATCCGGTCGAAACCGGGCGTCAACACGTGCTTGGCGATCAGCGCCTGCCAGGCGGCATTGGCCAGCATGGCCGACTGCTGCTCGTCGCTCTCCTGCATGTTGTTCTGCGACTTGATTGTCTCGTACTGGTCGTAGTACTCCGAATAGTTGATCTTCTCGCCGTCGATCACACCGACACGCGGGTCGTTGCCCGAGAAGCCCATTTCAGTCTTCAGAGAGAGGATGAATGCCAAGAGGGCCAGTGCGATGATGATCGAAAGCACGATGCCGAACTTGGTTCGTAAAGTGTTTAAACTTGCCATATAAATTGTTAATTATTCGTATTGTTTCGAATTATCAGCCAAAGGTAGTAAAATTAATTGTAAAAAGAACAGAATAAAAGTAAAAATATACGCACGCTTCGCCCCCGTAATCCCCGCCGGGGCGGGAATTTACCGGAAAGGCGGCGGAATCCGGCCCACGCTACAATTTCTTCACCCGCGCCAGTTCGATGCGCGAACGCGTCGTACGGAGAATCCGCAATTGCAGGCCGCCGATGAAAACCGTCTCCCCGGCGGTGGGAATACCCTCGTAATTGAAGATGATGAAACCGGCCAGCGTGTCGTATTCCTTGCTCTCCTCGATGCCGAGGTTGTATTTTTCATTCAGGTATTTCACCTCCAGGCGGCACGAGAGAACATACTCGTCGGGGCCGACCTGCTTTTCGGTGAGGTCCGGAATGTCGTGCTCGTCCTCGATCTCGCCGAAAATCTGCTCCAGCACGTCTTCGAGCGAAATGACGCCCGCCGTGCCGCCGAATTCGTCGATCACGACGGCGATGTTCGAACGGTGCTTGATGAAATTCTCCAGCATCAGCTGCAAAGGCATGGTCTCGGGCACGAAATTGACCTCCATCATCACGTCGGCGATCTGCCGGGGCCGCGTGAAAAGGCTTTTCGAATTGACGTAGCCCACGATGTTGTCGATCGACTTGCGCCAGACGAAGATACGCGAATATTTCGAGTCGACGAAACGCGCCGTGAGCTGTTCGATCGAGGTGTCGTCGATGTCCACGGCCTCGACGTCCACACGCGGAACCATGCAGTCCCTGACGCGCAGGTCGGCGAAATCCAGCGCGTTCTGGAAGAGTTTCAGCTCGTTGTCCGGTTCCGAATGCTGCTCCGGGCTGTTCGTGTCGAGCAGCGCCGCAAGGTCCTCGCGGTCGAAACTCGGAGTGATGTTCCGCTCCTCGACGCGGCGGCCCAGAAGGTGCAGAATGCCGTGGGAAAGCAGCGTCGTGAAACGCGCCACCGGATAGAGGACGATGTAGAAAAAATAGATCACCGGCGCCAGCGCGCGGTAATAGAAATTGGGATTGTTCCTGAAAATCGACTTAGGGAGAAACTCGGCGAAGAAGATGATGATGACCGTCGAAACGGCGGTGTCCACGGCGACCGAGCCGCTCCGGGCGAGCTGCTCCCACCCCAGCGAGGCATAGATGCTGCGCAGAAGCAGCGACATCGCCAGCGAATAGACGACCAGTGCGATGTTGTTGCCCACGAGGATCGTGGTGATATACTGCCCCGGATGGCGGGCGAAAACCTCGGCAATCTGGTCGAACATGCGGTTCTGCTTGCGGTCGATCTCCAGCTTGAGACGGTTCTTGCTCGTAAAGGCAATCTCCATCCCCGAGAAAAAAGCCGACAGCAACAGCATTACGACAATCAGGACGACGGTGGTGAGCATCGCTTTCAGTTTTTGAGTTTGGGTTCGACGGAAACCTGCTCCTCCCGGGAGCCGTCCAGCATTTTCAGCGGCCGGCGCTCAACTTCCGCCTCGGGTCTTCCGACCTGCCTTTCAGCCGGTCCGGCGGGAATCTCCCGGGCCGGAGCGGCCACAGGCCCATCAGCGGCCCTCCCGGATTCGGGCGTCCGGACGGCGGACCGGCTGTCGGAGGGCCGGCTGTCGGAGGGCCGGCTGTCGGAGGGTTTCGGAACCGGGCGCACGGACGTGGAATCCGTGGCCGCAGAGTCGGCGCTCTGCTTCATCTCGACCTCCATACGGCCCTTCATGCGGCGAAAACGCCAGTCCTTGAACTCCTCGTCCGATTCGAAACCTTCGCCGATGAAGACATCGCGGCCGTTGTTCTGCACGATCTTCGAATCGACGTTCGAATAGATTTTCTTGGTCCGCGCATTCCAGAACAACTGCTGGGTGTAGAGGGTCTTGCCGTCGGATTTCTCGACGACGACGTTGCCCTTGGCCTCCCACAGTTCGCGGTTCTCGTAATAGATGGCGTAGTTGGCCGTCAGCACGGCGTCCACCGTGGTCAGCGAATCGTTCTGGTAGGTAGTGATCTTCACGCCCTTGCGGAATTCGCGGTAAGGTTCGCGGGCCAGCGAATAACCTTCGAGCAGCGGCGTGACGAAATGGTACGACCGGCGGCCGTTCTGCGACATCACGACCGAAAGGTCCTCGCTGTATTCGGTCATCATCGTCTCCTCGGAAGCCGACGCGCGGCCCGCATCCTTGTCCGCACACGAGAATAGCAAGATAGCACTCCCCGTCACGGAGAGTGCTACCCTGATCGTTCTTGTCATGCGTTTTCCCATCGAAGCCTGTCGGGAGCGTGTTTTTTAGCGGGCACGGACGGTGGTGGTGATACCGGCGGCCGTTCCGCAGGTCACCGTATAGCGCGCACCCTCCTGCAACTCGTTGAAGAAGCACTCCTCCGAGCTGGGGAAAACCGAACGGAACTTGCCGAGGGAACTCTTGGCGTGCTCCATGTACTCCGAATCGGCCGGGAGCAGTTCGACCGCCTTGGCCATCGTATCGTAAGCGGCCCAATAGGTCGCCAGACCGGCGAAACCGCCGCACGAACCTGCCGACGAAGCATAGCACTGCGCCAGGATGAAGTACGGAACGCCGTCCTCGGGATCCAGGTCGCGGGCCTGGCGCGCAGCGGCGGCAGCGCCCGGAATGTCGTTGGACACGAGGCCCACCAGCGCGATGCGCACGAGCAGTTTCTGACGCTCGGCGGGGTCTTTCTCGACATCCAGCGCCTCGTTCAGGTAGGTCTTCGCCTTTACATAGTCCTTCTTGTTCTGGAAAGCCTGGGCCAGGAACATGGCCGTCTCCGACGAAGGCTTCACCTGATAGTATTTCTCGGCGATCGAGAAGTAGAAATCACCGTCGCACTTAGCGCGCGACATCAGAGCCACGGCCTGCGAAAGCAGCGCCTCGTCGTCGGGAGCGGCGGCCAGCTTGCCCTTGAAGAGTCTTTCGAGATTCTCGCAGCTTGCGGCGCCGCTCAATCCGAACGCAGCGTCGAACTGGCTCTTGTACTCGGCGGCAGCGGGGTTCTTCTCGAAGAATGGCGTCAGACGGTCGTACTCGGCGATGATCTCGTCGGGCATCACCTCGTCGGTATTCCTGTAATCGTCGCAGAGGTTCGAGAAATAGGCCACGACGGTCTCGGGATCGGTGTTGTCGCCGCCGGCCTCGATGGCTGCGCGGAACGCTTCGCGGATACCCTTGCGGTCGGCGGGTTTGTACATCAGATACTCACGGGCCTTGCGGTCGAGGATATAGGGCGTGCCGTACTTGGGATGGTCGCCGAAATACTCGTTGCGCAGGTCGTAAACGATCATCAGCGAGTCGGTGTAGGTGTTTTTCTCGGCGATGCTCTTGGCGCGCGCGATCTTGTTCTTATAAAGCGTGATGCCGCGCACGAAGGTATTCTGCGAAGCCTTCGGACATTTGTCGAGCAGCTCCTTGAGGTAATGCGCGGCAGCGTTGTAATCCTTGTTGTCGAGCGACTCCTTGAGGAAGTTGCTGTTCAGAATGTTCTGCTCCCGCTCCTGAGGAGTGTCACCCCAGACCGCGTACTTCGGATCACTGAAATCTTGCTGTGCCATCGCTGCGACTGCAAAAAGCGCACACGCAGCAGAAAGCAGGAATTTAACGTTTTTCATCGGTCAGATTAATTTTTGTGTTTCTATCTTTTATTTTTGCTTGCCTGTCACATCAATCGAACTTGGAGCGCATGAACCAATATTCGCCGTTCTCCATCTGTCCCGCGAAGAGCGTGAAGCCGATCGCAAACTTGAAATACTGCTGCCGGACCAGCCCCAGGCGGTCGGCGATGTTGTAACCGCGGCGACCGTACTCGACGCCGATGTCGATGGCCGAGAAGGCACCGCGCCTCACCGGAATGCCGATGCCCGCCGTCACGGCGTACTGCGCGAGCTTGTCCCCGTTGAACGTCTGGTTGTAGGCTCCGTAGCGGAAACCCGCACGGTAGGACCAGCGTTTGAGGAAGTGACGCGCATCGTAACGGTTCGGGGTGTATTCCACACCCATCTTGATCGTGCTCGTATTAGTGTAGGCCACCTTGTATTCCGTCTTGTTCTCCCCGCTGCCGCTGGTTCCCGTCATCTCGTAGCCCGAGTTGCGGCCGCCCCAGTTCTGGAACACATAATCCACGCCGACGGCCCACCTGCCGGTCTGGTAATAGGCCCCCACGGCCAGCTGCCGGGGCAGCACCAGCTTCAGGTGCGTCGTATCGCCCTTGACGACCGTGTTGTACAGGTCGCCGATATAGAGTTTTTTCGTCACCTCCGGGTTCAGGTCGCCGCCGAAGTCGTACGTCGCGCCGAAGGTCAGGATGCGCTTCGCGTTCAGAATCGCGTTCCACTGCACGCCGACCTGCCCCTTGATGCTCGAAATGCTGTAATTGTCCTGCCCCACCGTCGAGGTGAAGGTTCCCTCGCCCGTAATGGCGGTCGGGGTCATCACGAACGTACGGTCGATGTCGCCCCAGTAATACTGTGCGGCGATACCCACCGAAAAATTCTTGAACGGCTCCCAGCCCAGGCCGACCTTGACCTCCGTCACGTCGCCCTCGCCCTGGTAGTTGTACTGAATATTGCCGACGTTGGCGTAAATGGGGTCTTCGGGATCGTATTCGTGATAATACTTGGTCCTGTAACCCACCGAACTGTAAGGCGTGAGGCTGAAACCGAGTCCCAGCCGCTTCGCCACCGGCATCTGGAAAGCGATGTCGTGAAAGTTGAACGTGTTGTAGGCCGTCCGTTTCCCGACGCCTCCGACCGTCTGGGCGTTGTAGTAGTTCTGCCCCTCCAACCCGAAGTTGAAAAGGAAAGTCTTCTGCGGAGCCGCGCTGTAAGCCGCGGGGTTGAGCAGGTTGACCGTACTCACCGAACGCATGGCCACACCCGCACCGCCCATCGAGCGCATCTGCAGCGTACCGGGGGTATTCTGTTCGCCGATGCCGTACATCGTATAGGGCGAGAATGCGTTAATACTGCTTGTCTGGGCCGAAACGGCAAAAGGAAACATCGCTGCAGCCGCGACAACCAGCTTAATCAAGGTGTTCTTCACTTGCATTGTACTCTAAAATTCGATCCAATCCGCAAAAGACCAGATTACAATTTGCAAATATCGTGTTTTTAATTCTTTTCGCAAAGTATTTCGCGTCCCCGCCGGTAAAAATTACGCATAAATCGTCGATTTTTTTCTCCATCCGGGCCATATAGCCCTCAATTTCGAAGGTCAGCGAGTTCATCACCCCCAGGCGGATGGCCTCTTCGGTGGTTAGCCCCTGCAACTCCCCGCTTTCGGTCGGACCGCACAGCGGCAGGCAGGCCGTGTAGTCGTGGAGCGCCCGAAAACGGGTTTTCATCCCCGGCGAAATGCACCCGCCGCGGAACGTGTTGTCGGCCGTCACCAGGTCGATCGTGACGGCCGTGCCGAAATCGACGATCAGCACGTTGCGCCCCGGGTAAAGCACCGTGGCGCCCACGGCGGCGGCCAGCCGGTCGCGGCCCAGCGTCTCGGGCGTATGGTAGGCGTTGGCAACCGGCACGGGGGTCTGCGAGGTGAATTCCAGCAGGTAATCCGCATAGGGTCTGACCGTTTCGATCACGTCGTCCGCTTCGCCGCGCGTCGAGGCGACGACGGCCTTCGCGGCCCTGCGGCCCTCCAGCAACTCGCCGAGCATCGACGGATGCAGCCGCTCCACGCAGCGCTGGGCGACGATCCGTCCGCCGTCAAAAACGGCCAACTTGACAAGGGTGTTGCCTATGTCTACGATCAGATTCAAAGCTGCTGCAGCGTTTTGTATGCGTCTTCCACGTCTTTGACATTCCTAACGGTCATCGCCAACCGATTATTGTGCTGTTTGAGCACAAATCGGTCGGGCCGCTGCGTAACCCGCTGCAACAGGGTCATAAAGGCCTCGCTCTTGTAGAAAGGCGAGTTCTCCTCGCCCACGAAATGCACGATCATCAGCCCGTTCTTGACCTTCACGCGCTCCATGCCCAGACGAATGGCCTCCCAGCGCAGGCGCACGACGTTCAACAGCTCCTTCGCGGCGCGCGGCAGGGGACCGAAGCGGTCCGCAAGACGGCTCTCGAAGGCCTGCAAAGCCTCCTCGTCCTTCGTCGAGTCGAGTTCGCGGTAGAGTTTCAGGCGTTCGGCCTGCTGCGAAACGTAGGCGTCGGGCAGCGCGGCCTCGACCTCGATGTCGATGTGCGCGTCGTCGATGAAACGCATCTGCTCCACGACCTCCTGCTCCCCGTCGCTCAGGCCCGGGACATGAAGCCCCTCGGCACGCAGTTCGGCCACCGCCTCGTTCATAATCTTCTGGTAGGTCTCGAAACCGATGTCGGCGATGAACCCGCTCTGCTCGGCGCCCAGCAGGTTGCCCGCGCCGCGGATGTCGAGGTCCTGCATGGCGATGTTGAACCCCGAACCCAGGTCGGAGAACTCCTCGATGGCCCGCAGACGCCGCCGCGCGTCGGACGACAGCAGCTCGTCGGGCGGCGAAAGCAGGTAGCAGTAGCCCTTCTGGTTCGAACGCCCCACGCGGCCGCGCAGCTGGTGCAGGTCGCTCAAACCGAAGTTCTGGGCGTTGTCGACGATGATCGTATTGGCGTTGGGAATGTCGATGCCGTTCTCGACGATGGTCGTCGACACCAGCACGTCGAATTCCCCGTAGATGAAGTCCATGATGAGTTTCTCCAGCTGCTCGGCCGGCATCTTGCCGTGCCCGACAGCCACGCGGGCCTTCGGGCAGAGGCGCGTGATCAGCCCCTGGAGGGCCGGCAGGTCCTCGACGCGGTTGTGGACGAAATAGACCTGGCCGCCGCGGGCGAGTTCCGCCTCGACGGCGTCGCGGATGATCTCCTCCGAGAATACGTGCGACTCGGTGAGGATCGGCTGGCGGTTGGGCGGCGGGGTCGAAATGACGGACAAGTCCCGCGAACCCATCAGCGAGAATTGCAGCGTGCGCGGAATCGGCGTGGCGGTGAGCGTCAGCGTATCGACCGAAACGCTCATCTCGGTGAGCTTTTCCTTGGCGGCGACGCCGAATTTCTGCTCCTCGTCGATGATCAGCAGCCCCAGGTCGCGGAACACGATCTGCTTGCCCAGCATCTTGTGCGTGCCGATCAGGATGTCGATCTTCCCCGAGGCGAGGTCCTCGCGGATCTGGCTGACCTCCTTCGTGGATTTGGTGCGGTTGATGTACTCCACCCTCACCGGGAAATCGCGCAGACGCTCGGTGAACGAGCGGTAGTGCTGCAAGGCGAGGATCGTCGTCGGAACCAGCACGGCGACCTGCTTGCCGTCGACGGCGGCCTTGAACGCCGCGCGGATCGCCACCTCGGTCTTTCCGAAGCCCACGTCGCCGCACACCAGCCGGTCCATCGGCTGGTCCGACTCCATGTCCTTCTTGATGGCCGCCGTGGCCGACTGCTGGTCGGGGGTGTCCTCCCAGCGGAACGACGCCTCCAGCTCGTGCTGCAAATAGCTGTCGTGCGAGAAGGCGTAGCCCTTCGAGGCCTTGCGTTTGGCGTAGAGGGCGATCAGTTCGCGCGAAATGTCCTTGACGGCCTTCTTGGTGGCGTTCTTCAGCTTCTGCCAGGCGCCGTTGCCCAGTTTGTAGACCTTCGGCGGCTCGCCGTCGCCCGACTTGTAGCGCGAAATGCGGTGGAGCGAGTGCACGTTGACGAACAGCACGTCGCCGTCCTTGTAGACCAGCTTGATCGCCTCCTGCATGCGTCCGTCGCCCGCGGCGATCTTCACCAGCCCGTCGAAACGGCCCACGCCGTGGTCGATATGCACCACGTAGTCGCCCGGGCGCAGCTGGTTCAGCTCGGCGACGGTCATCTGCTCGTCGCGCCGGATCTCGCCGTTGATGCGGTAACGCTGGTAGCGGTCGAAAATCTGATGGTCGGTGTAGAGGCACAGTTTCAGGTCGTTGTCCACGAACCCCTCGTGCAGGGTCGTCGACAGCGACCGCACGACGGCCTGTCCGCGGCCGATCTGGTGGAAAATATTTTCGAGACGCTCGACCTGCGCCTTGTTCTCCGAAAGTATATAGGTATCGTAACCCCGCAGCGCACCCCGGATCATGTCGTCGGCCAGCATCTCGAAATTTTTATTGAATTTCGGCTGGGGCGACGTCGCGAACTTCACCGTTGCGGCCGCGGGCCGCTCGGGAAGATTGTCGCGCAGCAGGAAAATCCGGCTTCCGGAAAGGTCGGCCACGAGCGAGTTGCGGCTCGTCAGCAGCGAGTCGATCTCATCGGGATGCTCCATGTCCGAGAGCGTCCTGCGGCGGATGTCGTTGACCCTCCGCAACACGAAATCGGCGTCGTAGAACCACCAGGAAGCCTCCGTGCCCGCAAACCGCGCGAAGGAGACCTTCGCCGCGGCGGGCGTCCCGGCGTTCAGGTCGGGGATGATCTCCACGCGCTCCAGCCTGTCCGACGACAGCTGGCTCGAAATGTTGAACCGCCGGATCGAGTCGACCTCGTCGCCGAAGAAATCCAGTCGGTAGGGTTTGCTCTCCGAATAGGAGAAGACGTCGACGATACCGCCGCGCACCGAGTACTGGCCGGGCTCGTAGACGAAATCCACGCGCGTAAACGAAGCATCGACAAGCGCCTGCTCCAGCACCTCGATCGAAATCCGGTCGCCGACCCTCACGGTGATCGTCTCCCGTTGCAGGGCTTCGGCGTCGGCGACCCGCTCGGCCAGCGCCTCGGGGCAGGTGCAGACCACCAGGTAGCCCTTCCCCGAGAAATTCCGCACGGCGTGCATCGTCGCCGTGCGCTGCACCACGCCCTGCGCATCCTCGGCGCCATAGGCCGCCGAACGCTTCCACGACGAGGGAAAGAAGTAAACCTGCCGTTCGTCCAGCAGGTTGTAGAAGTCGTTCAGAAGGTAGGCTGCGGCGTCACGATCCTCGGCGACAAAGACATGCACGCCCCCGGATTCGGCCACGGCCGCCGCGGCATAAAACGAAAGAGCGCCGCCGACCAGCTCTTCGAGGTGGACGGTAGCACTCCTGTTTTTATATTCGCGGCACAGTCTGCCGAGGGCTTTCGACCCGGCGGCGAACTGCGCCAGCTGCTCGCGGGCGGTTGCCATGCCTTATTTGGTTATAAGGTCGTTATCCTTTTTGTCATGGTAGTGGATCTCGACGATCCCGATGCTCTGGTCCTCGGCGATCTCAAGGCGCACCTTGTACTTCCACTCCCAGCGGCGGCGCAGCGACCAAAGGCCCTTTCGGAGGAACGCCGCCACGTAAGGACTGACGACCAGCTTGATGAATTTGTGTCCGCGGTCCTGCGTGAGGAACGAAATCTGATTCTCGATCTTCTTGTCCAGCAGCACCGTAGGTTCGATCTTGCCCGAACCGTTGCACGTCGGGCAGACGTCCGAAACGCTCTCGACGGCCACGGGACGCACCCGCTGGCGGGTGATCTGCATCAGGCCGAATTTCGTGAGCGGCAGCACCGTGTGCTTGGCCTTGTCGGTGGCCATCAGCTTCACCATCTCGTCGAACAGCGCCTGCTTGTTCTGCGCCTTGTGCAGGTCGATGAAGTCGATGATGACGATACCGCCCAAATCACGCAGCCGCAGCTGGCGGGCGATCTCCTTCGCCGCGGCGAGGTTCACGTCCATGGCGGTCTGCTCCTGGTTGTCCTCGGCCTTGGTGCGGTTGCCCGAATTGACGTCGATGACGTTCATGGCCTCCGTGCGCTCGATGATGAGGTAGGCGCCGCGTTTGAGCGACACGTACTTGGCGAAGAGCGACTTGATCTGCTTCGAGATGTCGAAGTTGTCGAAAATGGGCACGTTGCCCTTGTAGAGTTTGACGATCTTCTCCTTCTCGGGTTCGATCTGGCGGATGTAGCCGCGGATTTCGTTGTACATCGCCTCGTCGTCGACGGCGATCTGCGAGAAGGAGCCGTTCAGCGAGTCGCGGATGATCGTGTTGGCGCGGTTCATCTCGCTCATCAGCTGCGCCGGGGCCGACGCCGCGTTCTTCTTGATCGCCGCGCAGGTCTTGCGCCAGCGGTCGATCTGGGTCTGGATGTCGTGCTCGATGTCCTCGTCCTTGGCCTCCATGGCCGCCGTGCGGATGATGACGCCGAAATTCTTCGGCAGCACCGCCGCGGCAATGCGCTTGAGACGCTTCTTCTCGTCCGCCGAGCGGATTTTCTGCGAAAGGAAAACCTTCGAGGTGAAGGGAACCAGCACCACGTTGCGGCCGGCCAGCGAAATGTCGGCCGTCAGGCGCGGACCTTTGGTCGAAATGGCCTCCTTGGCCACCTGGACCATGATCTGCTGCCCCACCTGGAGGTATTCGCCGATCTTCCCGGTCTTCTCGACGGGCGGTTCGAGTTTCATGCTCTCGACGCGGAACCCGCGTTTTCCGGGCTGCTGCGAGGCGACGAGCTTCTGCAGCGAGGGGAACTGCGGCCCCAGGTCGAGGTAGTGGATAAAGGCGTCCTTTTCGTGTCCGATGTTGACGAATGCCGCGTTCAGTCCCGGCATGATCTTGCGCACCTTCCCGAGGTAGATGTCCCCCACGGCGAAGCCCGTCTGGCACTGCTCCTTGTTCAGTTCGACGAGCACCTTGTCCTCGCACATGGCGATTGATATCTCGGTCGGGGTTACGTTTACGATTAATTCTCTGTTCATCTATCGTGTGTCGCGCTCCGGGAAACCGGGCGCGGTATGGCTGAAATTAGTACTGAAGCCGCGTTTTGCTGTGAAGTGGCGGCGAACTCCAAAGGGAAAAATGGATGCCGGAAACGTCCGGCAGAACGCGGGGCCCGGCGTCCGGAAAACCCGCGAAAAAGGCGGAAAAACCGCCCGAAAAATCGGAAACCCGAAAATAGGTAAAGCTAAAAGAACCCCTTGGCCCCTTTAGCTTTATCTATCGTTAGCACAAAGGTGCTACCCTACTTTTTCTTGTGACGGTTCTTACGAAGACGTTTTTTCCGCTTGTGGGTAGCCATCTTGTGACGCTTATGCTTCTTTCCGTTTGGCATAGTCCTTAAATTTTAAGAGGTTCTTATTATCCGTTATTTCACCTTCGCTGCGAAGCTCTTTGCGGGCTTGAAAGCGGGGATGTTGTGTTCGGGAATGGTGATCGTCGTGTTCTTCGAGATGTTGCGGGCAACCTTCTTGGCGCGCTTCTTCACGATGAAGCTGCCGAAACCACGGAGATACACGTTATTTTTTTGGGTGAGCGACGTCTTGATGCTCTCCATGAAAGCCTCGACGATAGCCTGCACCTGCACCTTCTCAACGCCGGTGCTTTTAGCGATTTCGCTTACGATATCTGCCTTTGTCATGTTTATATAGTATTTAAAATTAAGTTCATCCAAAATGATTCGGAGTGCAAATATACGCTTTATTTACATATCCGCCAATAATCGGCAATTTTTTTTCACTTTTTTCCCGCGGCAGTGTAGTCTGCACGTTCACAACACGATAACAAATATCGGGCAAAACCCGGGCCAAAATTAAAATATTCTATATCAGTTATTTATTCCGCACTGCGCCTCTTCCGCCCCGACAATCGGCAAAAAGCTGCGAAACAATACGTTACGCATCACTTCGCGCCCAGCCACGTCAGACGGTGCCAGAGACTTTCCAGCGGTCCCTGCCGGTGGCCGCGCAGCCACCAACGGCAAAAAGCCGCCTGCAAAACGAAGACCGCAACGCCGATCACCAGGCTCAGCGCATATCCGCACCGGGAGGCGAGACCGAGTCCGAACGGGAAAAAGATCAGGGCGCCGACGACGGACTGCGCGATATAATTGGTAAGGCTCATCCGCCCGTAGAAGCGCAGGCCGTCGGTCACCCGGCGGAAACGGGCCGTGCGGTAGAGCAGCACGAACGAAGCCGCAAGCACCGCCGTGAAGGCAAGTTTCTGCCACATGTCGAGCACGGTCGCAGCCATGCGGGCCGCCGTCGCTTCGCCGAAAAGCCCGTGCAGGGCCTGGAGCGGCACGAAGGCAACGGCCCCGACGATCAGCGTCCGCACCCAGAAGCGCGCATTGTCCGCCGAATCCGAGAAAAGCCCTCGACGGCCGAGCAGCAGACCCAGCAGGAAAAGGCCCGCCGTCTGGCTGTACCGTCCGGCATTGACGGCCCACAGCAGACTCGCCTTCTGCCCGAGCGTGACGTTCCCGGCGACGAACTGCCAGAAATCCCCGGCTTTCGTATAGGCCGCAACCTCGCCGTACATGGCTCCGACGCCCAGATCGGGCGGAGCGAAACCCGGGTCGGCCAGCGCACGGAAGCAATGGTACCATTCGACGGGCTGCACGAGAAACAGCAGGGCCAGCGCCAGCACGGTCCGGTCGTTCAGACGCCGGACGGCGAACAGCACCACGCCCACGAGGCTGAACAGCAGCAGCACATCCCCCGCGGGAAAAAAGGCGGCGTTGAGCGTGGCGAACCCCACCAGCAACAGCAGCCGCCAGAGAAAGCGGCCTCCGAAGTCTTCGCCGCGGCTCTGCCGGGAGGCGTATTGCAGATGGAAGGTGAAGCCGAAAAGCAGCGCGAAGATCGCATAGGCCTTGCCTGCGAAAAGCGCGAACACGACCGCAAAGACACCTTCGTCGAGGGCCGCGAGCCACGCAGGCGACGAAGCCGGATAAACCGGAAAGATAAAATGTTCGAGGCTGTGTACGAGCAGGATCGCCATCACGGCAAAGCCGCGCAAAGCATCCACCGCGTCGATACGGGATTATTCTGTTTTAAGCACAATGACCGTTATTTTGTTTTTTTCGGAGTAAAGGTAGCATTTAATCGGCAGCCGGGCCAATAAACCGCGGGGTTTTTGCGTTTGATGATAAAAACATTAATTTTGCAAATTCTAAATCCGATAACGGTATGGTCAAAATACTCTGGGTCGACGACGAAGTCGAACTGCTGAAGCCCCACGTGCTGTTCCTCCAGCAGAAGGGCTATGAAGTGGACACCTGCAACAACGGATACGACGCGATCGACATGGCTTCCGAAGGAGCCTACGACCTGATCATCCTCGACGAAATGATGCCCGGCATGACGGGACTCGAAACCCTTCCCAAGATCAAGGAGGTGCGCCCCACGACGCCCGTGATCATGGTCACCAAGAGCGAGGAGGAGAACATCATGGACAAAGCCGTGGGGTCGAAGATCGCCGACTACCTCATCAAGCCCGTCAACCCCAACCAGGTGCTGCTCTCGATCAAGAAGAACGTGCACCAGCAACAGCTGGTGACCGAGCAGACCACCGCCGACTACCGTTCGGAGTTCGGCCGCATCTCGTCCTCGCTCCAGATGGCCGACACGTTCCAGGACTGGAGCGCGCTCTACCGCAAGCTCACCGCATGGGAGGTCGAACTGGCGGAATCCACCGACCAGAGCATCAAGGAGGTGCTGACCTACCAGAAAAGCGAGGCCAATCAGGAGTTCTGCAAGTTCGTGCGCCGCAACTACTACAACTGGATCAACAAGCGCTCGGACGACACCCCCGTGATGTCGCACACGCTCATGCGCACCAACATCTTCCCCGTCGTCGACGAGAACCCCAAGACCACGCTGCTGCTGATCGACAACTTCCGCTACGACCAGTGGCGGTCGATTTCGTCGCTGCTGCGGGGCTGGTACGACGTGGCGCAGGACGACTTTTACTGCGCCATCCTCCCCACCGCCACGCAGTACGCCCGCAACGCCGTCTTCGCGGGGCTGATGCCGCTGGCCATCGACCGCCTGATGCCCAACAAGTGGCTCAACGACAACGAGGAGGGCGGCAAGAACCAGTACGAGGAGGAGTTTCTGAAGCGGCTGATGAGCCAGAACGGCAAGAACTGGAAGTTCTCGTTCGACAAGCTGGTGCGCCCGGAGCAGGGGCGCAAGCTGGTGGACAACATCCAGAAGGTCTACGACGCCGATTTCTCGGTCATCGTCTACAACTTCCTCGACATCCTTTCGCACGCACGTACCGAGACCGACATCATCCGCGAACTCACGGAGGACGACGCGGCGTTCCGCTCGCTGACGCGCTCGTGGTTCGAGCACTCGGACCTTTACACCATCCTCAAGCTCCTCTCCGAGCGGGGACACACCGTCGTCATCACCTCGGACCACGGCACGATCCGCGTGGACAACCCGGTGAAGGTGACCGGCGACCGCGAGACCTCGGCCAACCTGCGCTACAAGACGGGCCGCAACCTCGCGTACAACTCCCGCGAAGTCTACGAAATCCTGAAACCCGAGGACGTGCAGCTGCCGTCGAGCAACCTCACGTCGAGCTACATCTTCGCCTACAACACCGATTTCCTCGTCTACAACAACGACGCGAACCGCCACATCCGCTACTACCGCAACACGTTCCAGCACGGCGGAATTTCGATGGAGGAGATGATCGTACCGTATATCGTTCTAAAGCCAAAACAATAGATGAAAACCATTCACATCACCTCGCAGGACGAGCTTCCGCAGGTCGCCGGGGCGATCATCGGCTCGCTGGGCCGCCGCACGGTGGTCGCCTTCCGCGGCGAGATGGGCGCGGGCAAAACCACGCTCATCCGTGAAATCGCCGCAGAACTCGGGGCCGCCGACACCGTGACCAGCCCCACGTTCGCCATCGTCAACCAATACAAGGGCGAGAGCAACCGACGCATCCACCACTTCGATTTCTACCGCATCAACGACCTGCGGGAAGCCTTCGACTTCGGTTACGAGGAGTATTTCTACTCGGGAGACCTGTGTCTGGTGGAGTGGCCCGAGAAGATCGAACAGCTGCTGCCCGACAACACGATGACGGTGCGCATCACCGTAGACAGCGACACGGCACGCACCTTCGAGATCGACTGACCGCCGGCTTGAAAAGCCGGATTCAGAGCCGGCCGGATTCAAAGACCGCCAACCCGGATCACGCCGTCGGGGGCTGTCCGCGCGCAGCCCCCCTCCATATCGCCGGCCCGTTTTTCCAAGGCCCCGCCCCCGTTTCCGCAAGGCCCCTGCCGCTTCGCAACCGCATCCCGGGACGAACCCCGCAAAGGTTCGTCCCGTTCGTTTGCCGCCACCGGAAAAATCCCTATCTTTGCAGCGGACATAATCGCCGCCCATGAAAAAACTCTTCAAAATCGCAGGTATCGCTCTGCTTTCGCTCATCGGCCTGCTGCTGGCAATCTTTCTGCTGGCCCGTTTCGTCTTCCGCGAACAGGCCATTGACTATCTGACCGGTCTCGAAAAACAGCAGCGCGTGGAGCTGCTCCGCGCCGCAGGCCCTTACGCCGCCGACACCGTGCAGTATCGCTTCACCTATAAACAGGACACCGTCCGCGCCCGTGAAATCCGCGAATACTTCCGGCTCGACACCCTCGTGAATCCCGCCGCGACGACCTGGGACAACGCCCGCGCGCTGGCGCAGTTCGTCGCCCGGAACATTCCCCACGCCAATCAGAAAGTCCACCCCGAAACGCGCAACGCAATCGGACTGTGGGAGTATACCCGTACCGTAGAACCGGCTTTCAACTGCCGCCTGCACTCGATCCTGCTCCACGAGCTGCTGCTCTCGCAAGGGATCGTCAACCGCTTCGTGACGTGCCTTCCGGCCGACTCGCTCGATCGGGACTGCCACGTGGTCAACCTCGTTTGGCTGCCCGAACACGAGAAATGGGCGATGATAGACTCGGACATGCAATCCTACGTCGCCTCGCCCGAAGGCGAAGCGCTCTCACTCGAAGAGATGCGGCAGCGCACCGTCGCCGGAGAGCCGATGGCCGTACACCGGCTTCTCGGAACACGCGACCCGGAGAATTACCTCTCCTACTGGGCCAAGAACCTCTACTGGTTCACTTGTTGGGAGCAGACCGGATACGACAAGGAGGTCGGATACGAAGGCCGCGCCATCGCCCTGCTGCCCCCGGGGTTCGAGGGATTCTCGCTGAATGAATCCACCGTCCGGACCTCCGACGCCGACCGTTTCTGGGCCGCCCCGCAGCCGGCGGAATGATCCGGGCCCGCAAAACTTTCAACTTATAATTTTCAACGCGCAATATGCAGGAATACATTTCGAAACAACACCGGATTTTACGTCCCGCCGAACAGATTTACGCCGTCATCAGCCGCTTCGACAACCTCACCCCGGCCGTCGCCGACCGCGTCGAGGAGTGGCAGGCCACCGAGGAGACCTGTTCGTTCAAGGCCAAAGGCTTCACCGTCCGTCTCCGCATGGAGGAGCGCATCGAACCGCGCCACGTCAAGATCGTGGGCGACGACGGGGGAATCCCGATGGATTTCGCCTTCTGGATTCAGCTCCACAAAGTCTCCGACACCGACACCCGCATGCGGCTGGTGCTGCACATCGAGCTGAACATGATGATGAAAATGATGATCGGCGGCAAGCTCCAGGGCGCCATCGACCAGATCGCCGAAGGCATCGCTCGCGCGATGCAGGCGCAGGCGTAGGACGCCAGCTTTAGGGGCGACCCCAGGCCGGCAGGCCTCCGATCCCGACCATTGCACTCGCAGCGTAGGACGCCTGCTTAAAAAAGCAATCGCAGGACGACACGGCCTCCGACCCCGACCGCCGCTTCCGCAGCGTAAAAATTTTCAGAAGACAACCGCAGACATGAGACCGACCGACTACATCGCTTCGCTGTTCAAGCCTTCCGGAGGCCCCGGAGGGGAGTCTGCGGCATATGACTTCGATCCGATCGGCAGTTATTTCTACAACTGCCCGGCCGAAGAGGGAGTCTTTCAGATCGTCGACGCCGAGACGACGGCCGACCTCGACCTGAACGCCGTGTTCGAAAAGATCGACCGCACGACCTCACGTGTCGGCCAGCAATACCTCTACGCCCGGCTGCGGACGCTGCGGGGCGAGGAGGATGCCGCGGATTTCGACCGCCGGGTCGGTGCTTTCGAAAACGACGACGAGCTGACGCAACGGTGCGCCGGACACCTTGCACGCCTCGCGGGCGACGACGCCTACGACCTCTGCCGGCTGATCTTCGACACCCCGGTCCGGGTCCGCCGCATCGGACTGATCTACGCGCTGACCGCTGCGGCCGCGGCCGCGCTGCTTCTCGCGCCGTTTTATCCGGCGCTGTTGCTGCTCTTCGTGGCGATCTACGCGGTCAACATGTATATTCATTACAGCAACAAAATCAACATCTCCCTCTACACATCGGCCGTAAAGCAGCTTTCCACGGCCCTGAAAACCGCGCGGTACCTTGCGGCAGAGGGGGTTTCCGGCTCGGACGAAGCCGCACAGCCGATCCGCCGGGTCGCCGAGGTCGAGCACCGCAGCCGCATCGTCGGCACGCAGGGCGACGGAGGCAACGAACTGGCGGCCGTCGGCTGGCTGGCATTCGAACTGGTGAAGATCGCGTTCAACATCGAGGTGATTCTTTTCCACCGCTTCACCGGCAGCATCGCGACTCACCGCGACGCCATCCACGACGTGTTCCGCTTCATCGGCCGGACCGACGCGGCCATCTCGGTCATGCGCCTGCGCCGCGACACGAAGACCTGCCGCCCGACGTTCACCGACGGCAAATACCTCGAAGCCGTGCAGGTCGTGCATCCTTTGATCGAGGGCTGCACAGCGAACACCCTGACGCTCGACGGCACGGGGCTGCTGCTCACCGGGTCGAACATGTCGGGCAAAACCACCTTCATCCGGACGGTGATGCTCAACGCCCTGTTGGGCGAGACCCTCTGCACCTGTTTTGCGGAGCGGTTCACGGCGCCCTACATGCGGCTCCACTCGTCGATCCGCATTTCGGACGACATCACCGAAGGGACGAGCTACTATTTGCAGGAGGTGCTCACCGTCAAGCGGCTGCTCGAAGACGCGGACCGGCCCGCGGCGTGCCTCTTCGTGCTCGACGAACTGTTCAAGGGCACGAACACCACCGAACGTATCGCGGCCGGGAAAGCCGTGCTGGCGCGCCTCAACCGCGGGCCGCACATCGTGCTGGCCGCCACGCACGACATCGAACTGGCCGAACTGCTGCGCGGCGACGGCTACGAACTGCACCACTTCCGTGAAGAGGTGGCCGACGGGCGGCTGGTATTCGACTACTGCCTGCACACCGGTCCCCTCACCACGCGCAACGCCATCCGCATTCTGGAGCTGTACGACTACCCGCCCGAACTGATCGCCGAGGCGTACGACACGCAGCAGAAACTGCTCGGCAACGGTTAAATCGCGCCCGTTTTATAACCGGGCGCGATCCGTTCAGAAACCGGAAAGGGCGCAGAACCGGACCGGAAGCCCGGCTGCCATCTTCCGCCCATACGCCCCGGTTCCTAACCGGGCTATATCCGCGGCTTCTGCAACATGCGGATCACCAGCGAGGCGGCATAGATCAGCAGGGCGTAAATCAGCGATATGAATGAAACCTTCAAGCCGCCGGCAACCAGCGTCAAAGGAACGTCGCCTACCTGCTGCACGACTTCAGCGGCATTGAACATCCCTTTCAACTGCCAGATCAGGTCGGTCACCAACACCAGCAGGCCGATCTCCCTGACCCATGCCGGGGCTTTCCACGCGGCAAACAACAGACAAATCAATTCCACGGTCAGGATCGACATGATCCATGTCCCGCCCTGAAGAAACAAATCGAACATAACGCAAAAGTTTTAAGTCATCGCGGGACCATTCCCGTCTGGCAAAGATAGGCTGCCGCAGGCCGAAACCACAAAAAAACCGCCCGTCGAATCCCGCTCTTACGCCGTCGAATCCCGCCGATCGGCCCCGGGAGCGTTTTTTGCGGGGCCGGGCGGGAAGACCGGGAGCTGATTTACCTATATTTGTAAAAACGGAAATTCCGCATGAAACAGTTTCTGCCCGTCGTCTGGTGGCTCACGGCCACGCTCGTCATCGCCTTTGTCCTCGTGGGGTTGGGGTATCTCTTCGCCGACGCCCTCCTGCTCGGAGTGCTGTTCCTGCCCGGAATGCTCACGGCGCGTTACTTCGTGCCGCAGCTGTCGTTCGAAAACCGGCGGCAGGGAATCCTCGACACCGTCTACCTTGCGCTGGCGATCCTCGGCATCGAATACCTCTCGCTGATGCTGGGCCATGCGGTGGTGCTCGGCGCCGACGAAGGCGGAATGCCGGGGCTGCTGCTCAACCCGCCCTTCATCCTGCTGGTCCTGACGGCCCTCATCGCTCCGGAAATAGCTCTCGAAAAACACCTCGAACGCCGCTGTCCCTACGCCCGTTCGATCAGTTTCGTCTCCGACCGCCGCAAAATCACGCTCGACCCCGCGGAAATCAGCTACGTCGAATCGAACGACAGCGAAGTGTGGATTCACACCGCCGGGGGCCTCGCCTACCGCACCAAAACCCGCATTTCGCAATGGGAGACACAGTTGGACAGCCGTTTCCTGCGCATCCACCGCTCGTTCATCGTCAACACGGCGCGCATCGACCGCTGCTGCCCGGCACACGTGGAGATCGGCGGAATGACCATCGAGATTTCGCGCAAATACCGGGAGGCCGCGCGCCGACAGCTCACAGAGCAGGCCGCAAACGCCTAATTTCGGCCCATAGCCGCCGCCACGCAGCGGATCGTCGGGAAAGCGTCGCGCAGATTGTCTGCCACCTCGCGGGGCGCACACCACACCGCGGAGTCGATCCCCTCCTCGGTCTGGGGCGTCAGACCGGCGCACCCGGACGCATGCAGTTCGTACCAGTGGGTCCGTTTCAGTTCCCAGCGCGCAGTTTTCGGAAAATAGTAGGCGTGCAGCGTCTCGCACAGCGGCCGCACGACCCGAGCCGCCACGCCCGTCTCCTCTTCGACCTCACGCGCAGCGCACTCCTCGATGCGCTCCCCGCACTCCAGATGCCCTTTGGGCAGGTCCCAGCGGCCGTTGCGGTGGATCATCAGCCACTCGCCGCAGTCGTTCACCACCACGCCGCCCGCCGCCTCGACCGGCGTGAACTCCGCAGCAAAGGCCGCGAAAGCCCTGTCGGGATCGTCCGAAACGACGGCCACGGAGTTGTGCGATTCGAGAAAATTGAGTATCTTGGCCCGTGATATGCCGCCGCAGGCTTCGGCCGCAACGGCGTACCACGCCCCGCCGGGAGCTTCGGCCGTGAACGCCACGGCCCTGTCGGCGAAATAAACGGTACGGTTCATCTTTTCATCGGAAATTTGTGAACAAATATACGTAAGAAACCTCAAAAAATGAAAAAAATTCTCCTGATGACGGCTATTGCAGCTATGGGCCTCGGCGGATGCGACAAGCGTCCCGAGCCTCTGAAGATCGACAATGCGCTGACGGCCGAAGAGATCGCCGCCGGACGCCTCACCCCCGAGGTGATGTGGAAGATGAGCCGCGCGGGCGGCTCGTCGCTCTCGCCCGACGGCCGGACGCTCCTCTACCAGCAGACCGACTACAACATGGCCGAGAACCGCGGCGTGACGACGATCCGGGTCGAGGACATGGACTCGAAGGCCGTGACATGCCTGACGGACTTCACGTCGAACAGCCTCTCGCCGAAGTGGAGCGCCGACGGACGGCACATCTATTTCCTCTCGGACCGCGGCGGTTCGATGCAGGTGTGGCGGATGAACGCCTCGGGCGGCGACGCGACGCAGATCACGGGCAGCGGCGACGGCGAGGGCGTTCCCGACGTGGAGGGCTTCGGCGTAAGCCCCGACGGAAAGCACATCTGGTGGGTGCAGACCGTGCGGACGGCCGACCGCCGTTCGTCCGACATCTACAAGGACATGGACAAATCGAAAGCCCGCATCTACGACGACCTGATGGCCCGCCACTGGGACTACTGGGACGAGGGCGAATACCGCCACATCTTCGTCGGCGAGCTGGGCAAGGGAGTCGTGACGGGCGGCAGGGACATCATGCCCGACGCGCAGTGGGACGCCCCGCTGGCGCCCTATTTCGACATGGCCGAGATCGCCTGGAACAACGCCGGGACGATGCTGGCCTACACCTGCAAACCGCTGACGGGCACCGCCTACGCCGTGTCGACCGATTCGGACATCTTCGTCTACGACCTCGAAAGCGGCGCGACGCAAAACATCTGCAAGCCCACCAACTTCAATACCGGCAAACCCGTCAACGATCAGGCGGCCATGGTCGGCTACGACAAATATCCCGTCTGGTCGCCCGATGATTCGAAGATCGCCTTCCTCTCGCAGCGCCGCGCAGGCAACGAGTCGGACAAGGCCCGCCTGTTCGTCTACGACTGCCATACCGCCGAAATGCAGGACCTCACCGCCGACTTCGACTACAACGCCCAGAACGTCGTCTGGAGCGGCAACGACCTGATCTATTTCATCGCCCCGATCGAGGCGACGTACCAGATCTGCCGCGTCGCGCCGTCGGTCGGCGAGGTGGAGGTCATCACCCGCGGCGACCACGACATCAACGCCTTCACGATGGCCGGGGAGCGGATCGCCGCCGAGATGTGCACGATCTCGATGGCCACGGAGTTCTTCGAGATAAATCCGGAGGACGGCTCTTTGGCGCAAATCTCGGCCATCAACAAATCGGTCTACGACAATATCAGGATGGGCGAGGTGCAGAAACGCTGGGTCAAGACCACCGACGGCAAGCAGATGCTGACGTGGGTGATCCTGCCGCCCGATTTCGACCCGTCGCAAAAATATCCGGTGCTGCTCTACTGCCAGGGCGGCCCGCAGAGCGTCGTATCGCAGTTCTGGAGCTACCGCTGGAATTTTCAGCTGATGGCAGCGCAGGGATATATCGTCGTCGCGCCGAACCGCCGCGGCCTGCCCTCGTTCGGACAGGAGTGGCTCGACCAGATTTCGGGCGACTACTCGGGCCAGAACATCCGCGACTACCTCTCGGCCATCGACGACGTGGCCCGCGAACCGTGGGCCGACCGGGAGCGCATGGGCTGCGTCGGGGCGTCGTACGGCGGCTATTCGGTCTATTTCCTCGCCGGATGCCACGAGAAGCGTTTCAAAGCCTTCATCTCCCACTGCGGCATCTTCGATTTCGACTCGATGTACGGCGAAACCGAGGAGCTGTTCTTCGTCAACAACGACTACGGAGGCCCCTACTGGGACACGGCGAACGCCACGGCACAGCGTTCCTACGCCAACTCGCCGCACAAGTTCGTCTCGAAATGGGACACGCCGATCCTGATCATCACCGGCGAGAAGGATTTCCGCATCCCCTACACCCAGTCGCTCGAAGCCTTCACGGCGGCCCGCACGCTGGGCATTCCGGCGCGGCTCGTGGCGTTCGAAAACGAGGCGCATCAGGTCTTCAAGCCCCAGAACTCGCTGGTCTGGAACCGCGAATTCTTCGGCTGGCTCGACAAGTACGTAAAATAGCCGACCCGACAGCGAACGAGGGCCACCCGGACCGGAACTGCGCTCCGGTGAAAGCAAAACCTCCCTGCCTGGAAAAAAGACGCATTTTCTCGCAGGTAAAGTTTTTGTAATTGCAGAGCAAATAAATGCAATGAAAGAGTATAGCAAAAATTTTGCAGCTTATGCAAAAATGATTGAAGCTTCTGTCGAGAAGTTCGAGCAGGCAGTTGAATTTTTCAAGAAAAATAAAATTGTACTTTAAAAATTATTCCTACGACAGTCCAGTGACACGCCCGGACTCTTCTCCGGCTTGAAGATGAGAGAACACCTGAAAGAAATGTGATGCTTTTAAAAGATTCCGGTCTTTTCCTGCAAACTTTATAAGAATGAACCCCGTTACTCACCCCGAACAATGGAACTTCAGACCATCCAAAATAAAAACTACGAGATACACGGCCAGCGAGGTCGGCGGTTACAATATATCCGTCACCACTCTCGAAAGACTCTGCAACTATTACGGCCTGACTTTCGAGGAATTCTTCGAGGAGCTGAAAATGTAGGGTAATTCGGATATTATTTTCTACCTTTGTTTTATCTTTTTCCAATCTAATTAACCCGTTATGAAACCCGTACTGGAGCGCACGTTTATCGACGACATTAAACGTCTGATCGAGGATGCCCGTCTGAATACCTATGCTGCCATCAACGCCGTGATGCTGGAGACCTATTGGAATATCGGCAAGCGGATCGTAGAGCAGGAGCAGCATGGCAAGAGCCGTGCGGAATATGGAACGCAGTTATTGAAGGTGCTTTCCGAAGAACTGTCCGCGGCATTCGGCAAAGGCTTCTCGGCTCGCAATTTGCGAAATTACAGGCAATTCTATCTATCTTTTCCCCATGATGAGATTTGGCACACGCGTGTACCAAATCTTACATGGTCGCATATTCGAACCTTATTGCGGGTTACGGACGATGCGGCCCGCATCTGGTATTTGAATGAAGCTGCACAGGAAATGTGGAGCGTCCGTACACTTGATCGTAATATATCGTCGCAATACTATCATCGTCTGCTCCAATCTCCGAAAAAGGAAAAGGTCGTATCGGAAATGAAATCCCTGACGGCGGCGTATGAAAAGGACAAGTTGGAGTTCATCAAGAATCCGATGGTTGCAGAGTTTCTGGGCTTGGCTTCCAACATGGATTTTACCGAATCCCGGCTTGAAAGTGCAATCCTCACGCATTTGCAGAAATTCATTATGGAGATGGGTAAGGGCTATGCTTTCGTCGCCCGGCAGCAGCATATCTCTACCGACGCAGGGGATTATTTCATTGACCTGGTATTCTACAATTACATTTTAAAGTGCTTTTTGCTGATTGACCTGAAGACCACCCAGATTTCGCATCAGGATGTCGGGCAGATGGATATGTATGTCCGCATGTACGATGAGTTGAAACGCACGGACGGCGATAATCCGACCATCGGATTGATCCTCTGTACGGAAACCAGCCGCGACATCGCCCGGTATTCGGTGCTGCATGAGAATCCACAACTATTTGCTGCAAAATACCTGACCTACCTGCCCAAAGAGGAAGAGTTACGCGAGGAGATTGAAAGGCAGAAAGAAATTTATAGTTTACAACAAGTAGAGGAAAAATAGTCCGCCTATGAACTTTTTGATGAGGGTATAATCGTCCGGGATATGTCGCACACAGCAATCCTGAAAGAGTAACAAGAAAACCGAATACACTTTATCCTATACGTCGTCCTTTATGGGCGACGTTTTTTTACAGACCATCCAGAACAAAATCTACTAAATGTCCTTTTTGCGCGTGTTTTATATTCAATACCTGCCGAGATACAGCCATTCTGACCTGCGGTCCGAAGTCTTCATAATCGATTCGTTTCTGCGCATATACGAAAATTGACCGATTTCCCGAATCGTTGTGCTATTCGCAAAATTATCCTATATGGATTTATTAGTAGAAAATTCGGGCGTTCGAGTAATAATTGAGAAACAGCCTCGAAGATTTCTTGGAAATATTTTATTATATTGAGCAAAAGTCGATAACTTGGATCATTCTAAAACATGAACGGTTATGACACGTCCCTTCCCATGTTTCACGCATCCGTTTCTCTGGATTTCTGCCGTGTTATTCTTTTCGCAATGCAGCAGAAGCGACAACGTGGATAATCCACCCGTACCACCTGATCCCGACAAACCTTTTCTAACCATCACGCAGGCACTACCCGCCACGCCTTTCGGTGCGCAGGGCGGGAGCGCCGTATTGATTTTCTCGACCAATGAGCCGTGGCGTATTACCTCGGAGACCGCTCCTGAATCGGCCATCGATGCCGCTACTTGGTACGACATCGCTCCCCCTTCGGGTGATGCGGGCGGGGAGATTAATGTTACGGTGAAGGTGGACCCGAATGAGGAGTATGTCGGGCGGTGCTTTACACTTATCCTGCGTGGCGAAACCCTCGAAGAGCGCATCGAGGTCACGCAGGCGAAGAAGAACGCGATCATCGCGGGCGACAACCGGCTTGAAATCGGCAGTGAAGAGCGGACACTCACGGTAGAGGTGCAGTCGAACGTAGACTACACCGTATCGGTGAAAGAGGGCGGCGAGTGGATCGAGGAGTTCCCCGAATCGCGGGCCGCACCGGGGCTCGAAGAGCGGACACACCGCTTCACGATCTCTGCCAATCCGGATGCACAGGAACGCACGGGGCTTATCGTGTTCAAGGATAAGGCGTCCGACCTGTTCGACGAACTGACCGTCGTGCAGGCGGCGTGGGACGATCCCGACCCGGAGCGCTCGGCGCTGCGGGCATTCTACGACGCGGCCGAAGGCGGCGGCTGGACGCACCGCGAGAACTGGTGCAGCGACAAGCCTCTGGGCGAGTGGTACGGCGTGGAGACCGACGCCGAGGGGCACGTCACGGCCCTGCGGCTTGCGAAGAACAACCTCGCGGGAACCGTGTCGTGGGAGATCGCAAAACTCACGAAGCTGCGGCATCTGGATTTGAGTTGGAATGCGCTCGAAGGCCCCATCAGCGTCAATGACGGAAAAGGGCACTCAATTACCTGTTTGGACGACCTGATAGAACTGGAAACGATCGACCTCAGCCATAACTGCATCGAGGGCGGTTATCTTCCCGATTGGGCCAAACTGAACAGATTGCAGTATATAAATCTGTCGTTCAATAAGATCACGAGTTGGGTGGCGACTTGGGCGCATTTGTTCCAAAGCGGGCGGCCAATAGACTTGATCCTGAACAACAATTATCTCTATGGGAAAATCCCGGACGTTATTCAGAACCATCCTCAGTGGAGCCGCATCGCCCTCCAGTGTATCCGGCAAGACTACGGTAAATTCGGTGGAGTATCATACAGCACGGATATCCACCTTCCGGACTTCACCTTTACGGACTTGCGCGACGGTTCGCAGGGCAGCATCCGCGAGGTGTACAGCGGCAACATCCGGACGATGATCCTGCACTGGAATCCCTTGCAGGAGGATTCGAAGACCTTTCTGGAGACCACTGTCCGGCGGGTGCATACGCTCTTCGGCGGACAGGGCTTCGCTGTGGTGGCGATCACTCCCGAAGGGGAGGAGTACAAACAGGCAGCGGAGCAATACCTCCGCACGCACGATGTGCCCTATCCCGTGGTGACGGACTATGCCGATGCCGAGGGACACCGCGCGATCCTGCCTGCCGAACCCTATCCGAGCTATTTTCTGGTCGATCAGTACGGCACGTTCTCCAACGACATGTTCACGGGGCAGTATTGCTCCACAAGCCTCTACCCCGAGGAGCCGTTTCTGATAGATTTCATGGCCCGGCCGTTCCAGCATACGGACGACCTGAACACGCAGTTGAAGAAGGTATTCGGCAACAGCTCCTACCAGAGTACCGACTTCTCGATGGATAAGCAGTTCGAGACCCTGCAACGGGCGACCAAGGGCAAGGGCATCGACATCGTATTGATCGGCGAAGCATTTACCGACGTAGACATTGCCACGGGCTACTACAAGCAGGTCATGGAGTTTGCTATGGAATCCTTCTTTGCCATCGAACCCACCAAATCCTACCGCGAATACTTCAACGTACACATGGTATATGCCGTGTCGAGGGATGCCTATATCGGTGCGTTTGACAGCGGCGGTCAGACTGCATTAGGTGTGCAAACAGAAAACAGCCGTCAGTGGTTTTACATTTATACCGCACAACAAAGGCTGGAATCCTATTATCGTCTCCCTGTCCTGGCATATGAAAGGCCGGTACATTCGGTCGGGATCGTTATCAATGGGGTCAAAGGAGGGGTTACTTATATGCGGGAACCGATATCCGGGCCAAATTTTGCCTTTACAGGCTATGTCTATGGAGGACGCGAGATGTCAATGGGGACATTTATTCACGAAACGGCTGGTCATGCTTTTGGCCTTTTAGGTGACGAATACAGCACTTCTGGATTCGACCCTGGACAGCCGTTCGAGATTCCGGATTATGAAGCAACAAGATTGAGAAATGAACAAAAGAAGGGTTGGTATCTGAATCTCTCGCTGACCAGCGATCCGAAATCGGTCTATTGGGCACATCTGATCGGACATCCGAGATACCCCTATGTGGGTGTGCTTCAAGGAGGATATTATTATGCATTTGGGGTTTGGCGATCTGAGTCTTATAGTTTGATGGAAAACTCAACCAATTTTTATTTCAATACCATCTGTCGGGAATTGATTGTCAGGCGCATTATGGCGCTAACTGGCGAAGAATATACCTTTGACAAGTTTCTGGCCAAAGACAGCGATAAAGACAGACCCAATCTGTCAAAATCACGATCACAACAGATCAAAGATCAAGAACGCAGACACCAGCCGCCGATTATC
>ERZ831773.876-NODE-876-length-36445-cov-27.731904_pt1 | contig 36445 bp, 37 predicted proteins | sample MGYA00519696_ERZ831773 | MGnify/ENA primary metagenome ERZ831773 (study PRJEB31850, sample SAMEA3708720) | human gut metagenome | biome: human gut; feature: human-associated habitat; material: faeces | place: China | collected 2014 ...
AATACCTGCCTGTCACGCAGGGGGTCGCGGGTTCGAGTCCCGTCCGTTCCGCCACTTATTAAGAAGCCTCGAGTTAACGCTCGAGGTTTTTTTTCGTCTGTATATCTATTATTGCCAGAATCGCAAAAATCCTCTGCATTTTACGCTCTTTTTCCTCAACAGTCTGAAGCCCATAATCACCTCAGTTAACGAAAATAGCATTAAAAGAGGCATATTATGGCTATCCCTGCATTTGGTTTAGGTACTTTCCGTCTGAAAGACGACGTTGTTATTTCATCTGTGATAACGGCGCTTGAACTTGGTTATCGCGCAATTGATACCGCACAAATCTATGATAACGAAGCCGCAGTAGGTCAGGCGATTGCAGAAAGTGGCGTGCCACGTCATGAACTCTACATCACCACTAAAATCTGGATTGAAAATCTCAGCAAAGACAAATTGATCCCAAGTCTGAAAGAGAGCCTGCAAAAATTGCGTACCGATTATGTTGATCTGACGCTAATCCACTGGCCGTCACCAAACGATGAAGTCTCTGTTGAAGAGTTTATGCAGGCGCTGCTGGAAGCCAAAAAACAAGGGCTGACGCGTGAGATCGGTATTTCCAACTTCACGATCCCGTTGATGGAAAAAGCGATTGCTGCTGTTGGTGCTGAAAACATCGCTACTAACCAGATTGAACTCTCTCCTTATCTGCAAAACCGTAAAGTGGTTGCCTGGGCTAAACAGCACGGCATCCATATTACTTCCTATATGACGCTGGCGTATGGTAAGGCCCTGAAAGATGAGGTTATTGCTCGTATCGCAGCTAAACACAATGCGACTCCGGCACAAGTGATTCTGGCGTGGGCTATGGGGGAAGGTTACTCAGTAATTCCTTCTTCTACTAAACGTAAAAACCTGGAAAGTAATCTTAAGGCACAAAATTTACAGCTTGATGCCGAAGATAAAAAAGCGATCGCCGCACTGGATTGCAACGACCGCCTGGTTAGCCCGGAAGGTCTGGCTCCTGAATGGGATTAAGCCTCTCTGACAGCTCCTCCGGGAGCTGTTTTTACATGCTCGCTAAGGAAATCGATAAAAGCCCGGATGCGCGTACTTACCGCACGGTCGCTGTAATAGACGGCACTGAATGGCATTTCCACTGGCAACACTTTATCTGCCATTAACTCCACCAATTCTCCGCGAGCGATTTCTTTGTCGATCATGTAGTCGGACAAACACGCAATCCCGTTGCCACTCAGGCAAAGCTGTTTCAGTGTTTCCCCACTATTGGATGACAAACCGTACTTCACCTCATGTAATTGTCCATCGCTACGGGCTATCGGCCAGGTATTGAGGGAAGCGGGTTCAGTGAATCCCAGGCAAATATGTTGCTTTAAATCGTCGATCGTTTCTGGCTTCCCGTAGCGGGAAATATAATCGGGGGAGGCGATAATTTTTCGATAACTGTTAAATAACGGCCTGGCACGTAAGCTGGAATCCGTTAACGTACCAGCGCGTATCGCGACATCCACTTTTCTTTCGATCAAATTAATAATCGTTTCGGAGGAGACTAGCGACAAAGTGACTTCCGGATAGCGTTCACGGAAAGGCTTAATTAACGGCATCAGAAAGTGCAGCACCACTGGAGTTGCGGCATCGATCCGTAACAGTCCACGCGGTGTATTACGCGTCTCCATAATTTCTGATTCTGCCGCTGCCATCTCCTGCAAAATTGACTGTACGCGACGAAAATAACGCTCGCCTTCTTCCGTCAGGCTAAGTTGTCGCGTGGTCCGATTAAGCAGGCTAACGCCAAGTTTCATCTCCAGCTTTTTCACCGCCCGGCTTACCGCTGAGTTTGCTTGCCCTAATTGTTCCGCTGCCCGGCTAAAGCTGCCGCTTTCGACGACCGAAACAAAAATGGCGAGTTCTTCCGACGTGGCTTTCATTTTTGCTCCTGTTGCAAAATAGAAGAGATATTTTGAATTTATTTGTCATTAAACCATCAGGATGCGTGATATGTCATGCGATTTAATGTTCTCCATAATGAGCAAAATTCTGACCGGTGTAAGCACTTGCTTACATAACAATATACAATTGCTCGTTGAAAGAGTGAGCTAAAATCCCTATAACAGTAGAACCCTCCCGAGTGCGGAAGGGTTGACGTAATAGAGGTTTCAAAGTCAAAAGTGCGAAAAAACACCTATGCCATGCGCTATGTTGCCGGACAACCTGCGGAAAGGATCTTACCGCCGGGGTCTTTTGCGAGCATCGGCCAGGCATTACCACCTGGGGAACCGTTAAGTACCGAAGAGCGTATTCGGATCCTGGTGTGGAACATATACAAACAGCAACGCGCTGAATGGTTGTCGGTATTAAAGAACTACGGCAAAGATGCACATCTGGTGTTATTGCAGGAAGCGCAGACAACGCCAGAGTTAGTACAGTTTGCGACCGCTAACTATCTTGCCGCCGATCAGGTACCCGCTTTCGTGCTGCCACAACATCCTTCTGGCGTAATGACCCTTTCGGCGGCACATCCAGTGTATTGCTGCCCGTTACGTGAACGAGAACCCATTTTGCGTCTGGCGAAGTCGGCACTGGTGACGGTCTATCCATTACCTGACACCCGCCTGTTGATGGTGGTTAATATACACGCCGTCAACTTCAGTCTGGGCGTGGATGTCTATAGTAAGCAGTTACTTCCTATTGGCGATCAGATAGCTCACCACAGCGGCCCGGTCATTATGGCGGGAGATTTCAATGCCTGGAGCCGTAGAAGGATGAACGCGTTATATCGCTTTGCGCGGGAAATGTCGCTGCGCCAGGTGCGTTTTACCGATGATCAGCGCCGTCGGGCGTTTGGTCGCCCGCTCGATTTTGTTTTCTACCGTGGTCTGAACGTCAGTGAAGCTTCTGTACTGGTTACGCGCGCTTCCGATCACAATCCGCTACTCGTTGAATTCAGTCCCGGCAAGCCTGATAAATAAGGTATGTCAGGTCTGCCACAGGGCAGACCAACGTTTGGCGCTGCGCAAAACGTGAGCGCGGTGGTGGCGTATGACTTATCTGCCCACATGCTGGATGTCGTGGCACAAGCTGCCGAAGCCCGGCAACTGAAAAATATCACCACCCGCCAGGGATATGCCGAAAGTCTGCCATTTGCCGATAACGCATTTGATATTGTTATCAGCCGTTATTCTGCCCATCACTGGCATGATGTTGGTGCAGCACTGCGAGAAGTGAATAGGATATTGAAACCTGGCGGTAGGCTGATTGTGATGGACGTAATGTCTCCGGGTCACCCAGTGCGCGACATCTGGTTACAGACGGTAGAAGCATTACGCGATACCTCTCACGTACGAAACTACGCCAGCGGTGAGTGGTTGACGTTAATCAATGAAGCCAATCTGATAGTTGATAATTTAATTACAGATAAGTTACCGCTGGAATTTTCTTCATGGGTCGCGAGAATGCGTACGCCAGAAGCGTTAGTAGACGCTATTCGCATTTACCAACAGAGCGCATCGACAGAGGTGAGAACGTATTTTGCCTTGCAGAATGATGGCTTTTTCACCAGTGATATCATCATGGTAGATGCACATAAAGCGGCATAAATAAAAAAGGCACCGGGGGAATCGGTGCCTTTTTATTATCTGGTTTGTCAGGAATCTGGCATGTTGTTGTTTTTCACAAACAACGTCAGCTTATCGCCTGGTTGCAGATTCGCAGTGTCGCTGTTCCAGCGCATCACATCTTTGATGTTCACGCCGTGGCGTTTAGCAATGCTTGAAAGCGAATCGCCTTTGCGCACACGATACGTAATGCTATCGCTGTTGTTTGCCAGTCGCTGTGCGCTACTGCCTGCACCAATCGTCAAACTTTGGCCTGGCTTCAGCTTAGATCCGCGCAGTTTGTTCCACTGCTGCAAATCTTTGGTGCTTACGCCGAGACGTGAAGCGATACTTGAAAGCGTGTCGCCAGAGCGTACGGTGTAAACACGGCTGTTAAGCGGCGTATTGTCGGCAACCAGCGTCGACTGTACAGCAGCAATTTCGCCTGAAGCCAGAGATTCACGCAGTTGATCTGCATGCTTCTTTGGCACCATCACGTACTGCGGGCCACTTGCGCCCAGCGTGGAGCCTTTTACGCCAGCGTTGAATGTCTTCAGCTTGCTGACGGAAATCCCCGCCATATCTGCTACCTTCGCCATTTCAACCGGGCTGCTCAGGTGCACACGCGCCAGAGCACGGCTTTCATCGGTCGTTGGCAGACGTACGCCATAACGCTTGCTGTTTTTGAGAATATCACTCAATGCCAGCATTTTAGGCACGTACTGCTTCGTTTCCTGCGGCAACGGTAACGACCAGAAGTCCGTGGATTTCCCACGCGCTTTGTTCGTTTTAATTGCCTTCATGACCCGACCTTCGCCGCTGTTATAAGCCGCTACGGTCAGAAGCCAGTCGCCGTCAAACATTTTGTTCAGACGCTGCATCATATTCAGCGCGGCAGTTGTTGAAGCAACAACATCGCGACGCGCGTCATAATTGCGGGTCTGTTTCAAACCATAATTGCGCCCCGTGCTCGGAATGATCTGCCAGATGCCTGCGGCATTGGCGCCAGACGTTGCGTGAGGATCAAAAGCGCTCTCCACTATGGGTAGTAGTACCAGTTCCATAGGCATGTTACGTTTTTTAACTTGCCCTGCTATCCAGTACATATACGGCTCTGCCCGTAAAGTTACATCGTGGAGATAGCTCTTATTGCGTAAATATTTCTGTTTCTGTTCGCGAATCCGGTCATTTTCCGGAATTCCCATCTTTAGCTCGTCGCCAATGAAAGCCCACAAGTCACCATCTGGCGCGATAGACGTCCCATCGTCCATCCATCGTGCCTGACTTGTAAACTTTGCTGCTTCCCCTTGACCAGCTGCAGAAAGGCTCTGTGCGTGCTGTTGAACGTTGCCGGTACTCTGGCAACCCACGAGCAGGACAGAGGCGAGTAATATCGCTTTTGCCTTCATGTGTGTGTCAATAGTTGCTTAAAAGACGACCGATCATAACGGCGAACGGAGCCGATGACAAGAAAGTTTTATCAGAACCTATCTTTCTTTGACCTTAACCATGCAAAACGCTCTTCAGGTTGTTGCAATAATGTTTCTTCATTAATTACATTAATTAAATCAATATCTTCCGTTCTTAAAAAAACATTAATTTGCCGCTCATTTTTCAGAATTACGGGTAGTGTTATTTGATTTTTTGCCCGTAACTCCTTAACTTTACGATAATAATCATTTATGGACAAATCGTGCGGAAGAATACTCAAAGCAAACTTCATATTTGATAAGGTATATTCATGAGCACAACATACCAATGTATCGTCAGGTAACGCACTTAACTTTTTAAGTGATTGATACATTTGTGATGCTGTCCCTTCAAACAACCGACCACACCCACCAGAAAACAGTGTGTCGCCGCAAAATAGATAAGGTTTACTGAAGTAACAGATATGTCCTAAAGTGTGACCCGGCGTAGCAATTACACTAAATTCATGCCCCAAAACGAAGGCAGTTTCGCCATCTTTGACTACCTGTGTTGTTCCCTTATCTTGTGTCTCTTGTGGACCATACACCACAATTTGTGGAAACTTTTCCACCAGTTCTTTTACGCCGCCAACGTGATCGTGGTGATGGTGGGTGAGAAATATGGCCTCCGGTTGCCAGTTATTGGCGGCAATGGCGTTTAATACTGGCTCTGCGTCTCCGGGATCGACAATCAGGCAGCGACCTGCTTCATCATTCAAAACCCAGATGTAATTGTCATCAAAGGCGGGAATACTGTTAAGATTCATAGATTACCTCTCAGTGTGAAACGGAAGGTTGTGATGAAACCGGCAAGAGTCCCTCAAACTGTCGTGGCTCCTGATTGCTGGGGCGATTTGCCCTGGGGAAAGCTTTATCGCAAGGCGCTGGAGCGCCAGCTCAACCCGTGGTTCACTAAAATGTATGGTTTTCATCTGCTTAAGATTGGCAATTTAAGCGCAGAAATCAATTGCGAAGCGTGCGCGGTTTCTCATCAAGTGAATGTTTCTGCGCAAGGAATGCCCGTCCAGGTACAGGCGGACCCACTTCATCTTCCTTTTGCCGATAAATCCGTTGATGTTTGTCTACTGGCACATACATTGCCGTGGTGCACCGATCCGCATCGTTTATTGCGTGAAGCCGATCGGGTATTGATTGATGATGGCTGGCTGGTCATTAGTGGCTTCAATCCCATCAGTTTTATGGGATTACGCAAACTTGTGCCGGTATTGCGCAAAACCTCGCCCTATAACAGCCGGATGTTTACTCTGATGCGGCAGCTGGACTGGCTCTCTTTGTTGAATTTTGAAGTGCTACACGCCAGCCGTTTCCACGTTCTCCCGTGGAACAAACACGGAGGAAAACTATTGAATGCGCATATTCCTGCGCTTGGTTGCTTACAACTTATTGTTGCCCGGAAACGGACTATTCCTTTAACGCTAAATCCGATGAAACAGAGTAAAAACAAGCCACGAATTCGCCAGGCGGTTGGAGCCACCCGGCAATGTCGTAAACCACAGGCTTAAACTTCAACTTGGTAGCCTGTATCTTCCAGTGTGGGATTCATCGCCGCGGCACGAGCCAGTTCATCACAGCGTTCGTTTTCCGGGTGTCCGGCATGGCCTTTAACCCATTCCCATTTGATTTGATGCTGCCCCAATGCAGCATCAAGACGTTGCCAGAGATCGACATTTTTTACTGGTTTTTTGTCTGCGGTTTTCCAGCCACGTTTTTTCCAGTTATGGATCCACTGGGTGATACCCTGGCGGACATACTGGCTGTCGGTACTCAAAATGACTTCGCAATGTTCTTTTAACGCCTCCAGCGCGACAATAGCGGCCATCAACTCCATACGGTTGTTGGTGGTGCGGGTGTAGCCAGCGCTAAAGGTTTTCTCGCGTCCGCGATAGCGTAAAATAGCGCCGTAACCCCCAGGTCCTGGATTGCCCAGACACGAACCATCGGTGAAAATTTCTACCTGTTTAAGCATCTCTGGTAGACTTCCTGTAATTGAATCGAACTGTAAAACGACAAGTCTGACATAAATGACCGCTATGAGCACTGCAATTACACGCCAGATCGTTCTCGATACCGAAACCACCGGTATGAACCAGATTGGTGCGCACTATGAAGGCCACAAGATCATTGAGATTGGTGCCGTTGAAGTGGTGAACCGTCGCCTGACGGGCAATAACTTCCATGTTTATCTCAAACCCGATCGGCTGGTGGATCCGGAAGCCTTTGGCGTACATGGTATTGCCGATGAATTTTTGCTCGATAAGCCCACGTTTGCCGAAGTAGCCGATGAGTTCATGGACTATATTCGCGGCGCGGAGTTGGTGATCCATAACGCAGCGTTCGATATCGGCTTTATGGACTACGAGTTTTCGTTGCTTAAGCGCGATATTCCGAAGACCAATACTTTCTGTAAGGTCACCGATAGCCTTGCGGTGGCGAGGAAAATGTTTCCCGGTAAGCGCAACAGCCTCGATGCGTTATGTGCTCGCTACGAAATAGATAACAGTAAACGAACGCTGCACGGGGCATTACTCGATGCCCAGATCCTTGCGGAAGTTTATCTGGCGATGACCGGTGGTCAAACGTCGATGGCTTTTGCGATGGAAGGAGAGACACAACAGCAACAAGGTGAAGCAACAATTCAGCGCATTGTACGTCAGGCAAGTAAGTTACGCGTTGTTTTTGCGACAGATGAAGAGATTGCAGCTCATGAAGCCCGTCTCGATCTGGTGCAGAAGAAAGGCGGAAGTTGCCTCTGGCGAGCATAAATACCTGTGAAAGGCGCTAAAAATAGCGACTTGGGCGATTTTTGCAGCAAACGATTCAAAAGATGAGAAAAACCGTTGACGAAGGTCGAGGCAATCCGTAATATTCGCCTCGTTCCCAACGGAACACAACGCGGAGCGGTAGTTCAGTCGGTTAGAATACCTGCCTGTCACGCAGGGGGTCGCGGGTTCGAGTCCCGTCCGTTCCGCCACTATTCGAGGCCATGCTATTGATTAGCATGGCCTTTTTTCTTTGTTATTTTTTCGGTATGCCATCCAGTATGCCATTGCCGTCCGGCTTGCGCTGGCTCACCTGAGATAGCATCGGACAACTCACTCACCTCTCATCTCGCTGACAGTGCTCCTGGATAGTGTCGGGCGATGATGTCGTTCAGCTTATCGACCAGCTCAGGTCGCTTGAATACGATGTGTGCAGTTCCCTTCTGAAAATACTTAATCACAAACATCTCATCCTCGTAACGGCTACTGTGCCTGTTCTCATGGATATGATCGCTGAGACGACGGGTAACGTCAGCGCGGTTATCGGGCACAGGCTTTCCATCCAGTAGCACCAGCATGCGCTCAAGGTCTGCCAGTCGGTCACGTTGCCAGCCCCAGTTAAGCCCAAATCCCCATCTGTCATGTTTCACCAGCCCTGTCGCGATGATCTTTTTCCCGAACTTACATGGGTTATTGCTCTTAAAATCCCAGCTCAGCCCTTTAAACACGTTGATCACCCCACGTTCAAACACCTCGCCTTTGCTCTGGTGCAACTGCTCAAACGTACTGAGGATATTGGCTTCACTGACAGCGGGAATATCATCCTTTTCCAGGCTGTTGTACCACTGCTCACGAGCCTGAGCATCCATGAGCGAAAGCATGCCCGACTTCTTCATCAGGTCTCGCCATATGCTGCGATCGAGATTACGGGTAATAGCTTTCATCGCTGCTTCTGGTTTCTCCATCAACCAGCAGCCGCAACGGAAATCCTGCTTCATAGCCCAGTCCAGCGCGGTTTTTCCCCCGATACTGCGGGTCAGCATCGAAACATCGTCCAGTTGTTGCATGAGCACTTCAATCTGCGCCAGAGCGGCATTACGTCCCGTGACAATACGCTCAATGCTGGTGGAGCAAATCACGTCGGTGTGGCCGGTTAATACTTCGGGTTTGGTGAGAGTAAGCTCTGACATTATTTCGTTCCTTATATAAAGCAAAGCGCCAGCCGGTGAGGGCTGGCGATTATGAGTAAGTGATGAGTACTGTTCGGTGGTTAATCTGTACTGGTCTGTCGCAGAAGTTGAAGATGACGGAGATCGCGAACGTCCTGACGCGCACGTTCAATCCAGGGCAACAGCACTGCTGAATCGGTGTTGTCTTCGTCGTTGTCGAAAATAATCATGTTCCCACAATCGATGTTGTCCTGCAGCCAGTCAATCAGAACGTTGAGAGCCACTTCGGTGGTTAATTTCTCCATGAGAATATCCTGTGCTTATTGGTGAGAAGATTTACCAGTCGAAAATGTCAAAGCCCGGCAGCACTTCGCCAAAGGCATCCAGATGAACAATGCCAACGGCGTAGCGACGGATAAGCGTCACTACTAACCGACGGCAGGCTTTCGACAGACCGAGACGTTTGAGGCGTAAGACCGGAAATGACCAGGCACCCAGGTGGAGCAGATAACCCGACCCGGTGTAACTAATCCATTCCGACTCACCAAAGTCTTCATTCTGGTGTGAAAGAGTAAACAGCAGAGCGTTGTCTTTCTCCGTAATATGCGCGGTACTGCACTGGATGCCATTAACGCGGGCGACGGGTGGAAGCGGATCTTCAACGACCAGCTTTCCGGGGGAGTCAGCAACGCGAAGGGAATAACCGTTATCACAGACCACATCGATCAGCGCAGCCAGTTCAATGCCGTCAATATCCACAGCGATCCGGCCCGCATTCAGGGCCAGAACGTTGATGGCGTCGGCTTCTACCGTCAGGGATAACTTCATCGATGCCCCCCACGGTATTTACCGGTGGTGATGTCGGTCACCGTTCTGTAATCGTTGCGAGTCATCAACCCGGTGGTTTTGCGGGCGCGGAGAATATCGATACTGGTGAGACGCGGCAACTGTGTTTCTGTACTGAAACCGTGACGATCGATGCGCACCAGATCGTACTTCTCCACAATAAAATTCACGGCGTCGCACAGTGATATACCGGCGTCGATATGCTCCTGAATCACACCGTCGTTGCCAAATGGCGTGTCGTTAAGCGTCAGACCGTAGTGACGATCCAACAGGTGGCTCAGAAGCCGTTGCCAGATCTCCACCGGTGACGGGCGTGATGTAGCCTCCTGCGTTGAGGATAGTGGTTGGGTTTGCATAGTGGGATCTCTTTGTTGATGGGTAAAACGAGGGTAAGTAGTAAGAAGCTTTACGCGGTTGCCGCTGGTGTCGGATAAATCGCCAGGTATACGTAACCATGCGAGCCGAGGGAGTCGGCCTCGCAGGTCAGCCCTTTTGCATAGAGCGTGACACAGTGCTGATGGCGGGGAGTGAGTTCACCGCTGGTGAGCATCAGTTCAAGCTGTTTGAGCAGCAGTGGAAATGCCTGGTCGAGATGCCGTAAATCCCCGTCGCTGAACTGTCCGGTGATGCTGGCCCGGTCAGCGAGATAATGCAGACAGTTGCCCGACTGCACCAGCCGTGCGCCAAAACAGGGCGTGATACTGCGTTTAAGCCCCCACCAGGGTTCAGTGATATCGTGGTTTACTGTCGGTATTTTATTCGACAATTTTAGCCTTCCTTAAACGTGTGTTAATTCAGCGTGACGCTGCGTAATACGACATAGGGGCCGTTGCGGTTCTGACGGCGTTCAGCGAAGACCGCGAGCACACCGCTGATATCCTGAACCTCCTGCCCGGCGTAGTGGCAGATGCTGCCAGACCATTTGTATTTACCCGTGCAGAAGGGAAACAACCGGGACTGCGGATGCTGGCGGTATATCGCCATAGCCTGACGTTTACTGATAATTTTCATTCGGTTATTCTCCTGTTGTGCTACAGCCAGCCACGATCTGCAAACGAGGTGATCTCCATGCCGCCGACCACCAGGTGGTCCAGCAAGCGGATATCAACCAGGTCCAGCGCCTGCTGAATACGCGTAGTGACCTGACGGTCTGCCTTGCTGGGTTCAGCCTCCCCGGAGGGATGGCTATGGGCGACAATGACAGCGGCGCAGTTATGCTTCAGACCGGCCTTCACCACTTCGCGGGGATGGACCTGCGTATGGTTGATGGTGCCGGTAAATAGCGTTTCGTGGGCTATCAGGCGATGCTGGTTATCGAGAAAGAGCGCGGTAAACTCTTCCCGCTCCAGTGACGCGAGCTGCAGGCGCAGCCAGTCGCGGACGGCATGGCTGGAAGTAAATGACGCGCCGGTTTCACGTAGCTGGCACTCCAGCAGAGATAAGGCTTTCCTGACTGTCTGCTGGTCGGCAGGGGCTAATTCACGGGCAAACAACGGTAACTGTTGCTCCATAGCGGCTGACCTCAGTCGATGATGTGCATGATGGCGTTGCATTCCGCGTGGTTGAGCGCGTAGTCCCGCAGGCGGTAGTAGTGCTCCGTCATGGCGTCGCATTCGGTACGGCAGGCATGGTGGCTGAAAGCCATCAGACAGACCGCAATCCCTGCAGCTTCGGCACTCATGTCACCGCCGTTGCCGTTCATCGTGTTAAACAGCGACCAGAGTTCATCGTTCTCCACTTCCGGGGCCATAAACGCGCCGCCGTTGCTCAGCGTGTAAAAATTCCAGATGCCGCCGCTGTAGTCCGTGCAGAAGCGGTCCATCCACGCGAAGATGGTCGGCTCAAGGATTATCCACTGCGGAATGCTGCCAAAGTGCTGCGGCCAGAAGCTGATGCGGTTCTCATCGGTTACCGGTATAGCGATAATCTGATGCTGAGCCGCAGCAGGAGCATCTGCTGCGGGTGTGAACAGTGGCAGAGTGTTATCGGTCATGTTGTTTTTCCTCTTTCATTCATTGTGTTGGGGATACCGGTTCAATCGGAGTGACGGACAGGACTGCGCATAGCCGTCTTCATCACAGTGTGAGGGCCAGTGGCCGTCAGCGAGACTTAACCGGCAGAAACTGAGTTCACCGGGACGATAAAGAAGGTGTGAGCACAGGCGCACAGGTCGTCATCGGAGATGGGGCGGCTGCCGGGGTTGTTCTCCAGGGGGCAGGATTAATGGCGGCCGGGTGGGCGTTATCAGGCAGTGGTGGCATCAGCTCAGCGCCTGCTGCAGTTTTTCCGCCATCACCCAGAGTGCCCGGTTGAGCTTAACGTCGCCGTCGATGCCTTTCACCGCGCGGGTATGGCTGCGTTTGCCTTTGGCAGTACGTCCTGGCAGCCCCCCTTTGAGCAGGTTCTCCTGGCACCGATTAAAAACTGACCACAGGTCATCCTGACGGTCTTCATAGCGGCGGGGTGTCAGTATCTGCGCTTCCGTCACCGGCTGGTGCTCTTCCCCGAAGCGGTACGTCAGCGCGGCTCTGGCAAAAGCCTGTTGTGCCGGTGGCGGGAGTAAAAGCGACTGCATCGCATCACGCTTCTCTTCCACCCGGTCGAACACACCGAGGACTTCGTAAGCGCCTTCAATCACTTTCTCCACGACATTTCCCCGGTGTGGCACTCGCACCTCGCCAAATGACTGCCCACAGACGAGACCGTTGGTACAGATGGCACGGAAATACCCCGGCAACATCTGGTAACTGGACGAACCGTCATGCGAATTGAGCAGGATAATTTCCGGCACCTGCTGACCGGTCAGTTGTCCGGCACGACGCAGACGCAGCATGTGTTTGGTGTGCTCCCGCTTGCTCAGGTCATGCACCTTTGTCTGACAGGCAAAGAACGGCTCAAACCCCTCACGTTGCAGGCTTTCGAGGATGGTGATGGTCGGGATATAGGTATACCGATCCGAGCGTGATTCATGCTTGTCATTCCCGAACACACTGGGGACATGGCTCATCAGCTCTTCGTGGGTCAGAGGCCGGTCACGGCGGATCTGGTTAATACGGCCAAAGCGGCTGGCTAATCGCATGGTTAACTCCTTATGCAGTTGGTAAAAATACAAAAAAGGCCATGTTCCCGGAGGAGCATGGCCTGATGGAATATGTTATTGCTGATGATTAATGCTGCTGATTTTTCTCTTTAACTTTTGACCATGAAGGGCGTCGGTTGCCGGAAAATTCCTTCTGCATTGACCAGTAACCAATCGGAAACTGCTTCACCAGCACCCCGTTGATACCAATATCGACGGACAGATACTGACCGTTGTTGATGCTGCCTTTGCGGATATATGCATCCGCGCTGCAGGTGCCGGTATCGTACTGCCGCCATGATGCGGTATCGCGGGCGGCAACATAAAAATCACCGAAAGCACAGCCCGTTGCTGATTTACGGTTCAGAACGGCAACGTAATATTTCGTGTTGGCGATAATGGTGCAACTGTTGCTCTGACCGCCGCAGACCTGCCATAACGATTTTCCGCCGTCACCCTTAAAAGCCCAGATAGTGTCAGCCGGTGAGCTGTCCGCAGGTGTTGTTGGCATTGCCGGAGCCTGCTGCACTGGCGTAACGTCCGGTACATCGCGGCGTAATATTCGTGCTTCTGCCCCCCCGACATCGCCAAACATGTTTTCCTCTCCGCTGTTGTAATAAAAACCGGCAATAACATGTTCTGAGGGGATATACAGTATTTTCAGATAATGATCACCGCAATTACCCCGCTCACAGACAGACCCCAGTAGCCACTTCTCGCCACCAACATCCACCGGAATTAATCCACTGTCCGGACCATTCATTGCACCCTGTTTTCCCGTTAACCCGGTGAGTCCTGCTGACTTCAGTGCATCATCAAGGTCTTTCTTAAATACCGGGTCAGCATCGTAAATGCTGCCCAGGAAGGGGCAGGAACCGTATCCGTTTTCATGATCACCTGCATCAGGATCACAGCGCATTGCATCTGCTGCTGTTTTTGCAATATTAGCGGCGTAAATTCCGGTGGAAATAAAAGAAAGCGAGGATATTAGTATTACCTGTTTTAATTTACGTAAAACAAGAGACATAATTATTTTGACTCCATCCTGTTTATATAAAAGAAACGGGCCCCGTGAAGAGCCCTGTAAACAACTTAAAAATCAATGGTATTAAGGCCAACGTTCTTTTTGATGGTGGGGTCGTAAATAACGACAGTAAGGTGACCGTTCTCCGGAGAGCGGACAAACTTAGCAGTGGCTTCACCGCTGCATGTCGCATGACGGTTATAATCCATCATTTTTCCCTTGCTGGTGGCAAGGTTGACAACGATGATGTAGGGGTCATAACAGGCCGAACCTCCGGGGCTGCTCAACAAAGCATATTTACCATCGTCAGAAGTACTGATGAGGCGGCACGTCTCGTCTTTCACGTCCTCACTTCCGCACATCTGCTCACTGCCGTCTGTCACATCAATTACTGTCCGGGGTAATTTAACCGCTGCAGCATTAACTGATGTACTCAATAAAAAAACTGAAACCATTAATGGCAATATGAATGCTTTCATATATTCATCCTGTTTATTTTTTAAAGTAAAAATGATTGTGTGGCGGAAATTGTGGATGGGTCTAAACCTGTACATGAACGACAGACAGGGCCTGTACAGACCCTGCGGCATAATCAGAGTTCGCCCCGGTCACGCAAAACCTTGCGTGCCAGGCGCTTTTCCGTTTCCGTTGCGCTGCTGAATATACCGTTGTCGGTGATTATCTTTCTCAGCTCTGCGCTGCTCCTGCTCTCCAGCCGGTCATGAATCGCTCTTATCTCCCGTGCGCTGTCCAGAGCGTCTTTTGCCACTTCTTTAGCCAGTTTTCCGGCGCTATCCCAGAATCCCATCTCATATCTCCTTTACAGATAGCCATTGTCCTTACCCCATTCACAGCCGCAGTCGCGGCACATCCAGCCATCGGCCCAGGGAATGGTGTCGTGAGAGCCACAGTCCGGGCAGCGTTTGCCAGATGTCGGGTAACCAGGTGTGATATTTCTGATTTTCATAATGTTATCCTTCTGCTATGGGGGGATGTGGTTCAGGGGCGAAGCCGGACAGCACTTCACCGATGAACCGGAAATGAGGTAATGCCTGTAAAAAATCTGGACGTGCCAGGATGTTGCGCACAGTAGCGTCCGGGGTAAAACTGTCGGGGTGAAGCGTGACAGCGTGGATATCAGTCAGCGGCAGCGCAATGATGCGGGTATGGTGTGCCCCCGTCAGATACCAGTTACCGGCATAGAGGACCAGCCGGTAGGGAGCGATATCCGTATGACAGCTTCCGTTGCTGCGCAAAGTTACCTTCCGGCACTCCTGGACAGCATTCACCAGTCGGGTAAAAACCCCACTGTCGGTAACTGTTTGTGCAGATTCTCCCTGCCAGATAAGGCAGGGGGGCTCACCCTGCCCACCCAGAAGCGAGCTGACCAGATGCCCGTCCAGTCCCGGAAACAGGGTCACAATGCCCGACTGACGGGCAAAAGTCATTACAGCCAGTTCCCGCTGACGGCTACCGGACAGCAGACGACACCGGCCCTGACGATACTCCAGGTCCAGATACATCAGCCGTTCGCGGAAATCCCGGCGCAGGGTGCGCACCGATACACCAAATTCGGCGGCCAGTTTGCGCATATCCAGCGTCTCACCTGCCACCAGACGGCCAATAATCATCGATAGTCTGACGGCAAGCCGATCATGACGACGTTCAGCCTGAGTCATGAGACTTCGTTCTCCGGTTAGCTAATTCACTGAAAAGATGCGGGTTAGTGTAACAAGGGGGTATGGCAGGGTATGGACACAGAAAAACGATTTTTTAAACTGGCCACCTTCATGAATGGCGCGGCCTGCCGAGGAATTCGGCTCTTTTTCCCGGTGTCAAACTGTCACAAACGGACAGGGTGTGTCCCCACATAATTGCCATGACCGGGTGACATCAGAAGAAAATCCAGTCCCAGACGGCACGGGCAACCGACACCACCGCATCCCGTACAGTACGAATCGCCGTTTTCAGCGGCGCGGGCAGGAACGACGATGATTCTGCCGTATCAAACACCCTCCCCACCGCTTCACCAAAACTGTCACGGGCTTGCGACTTTACCGGCTCTGTGCAGAGCCTCCTGTGCAGTTGCGTCGCTACCGGGCTGGTGGCACGGTCAGGCAGACAGTGCATCATGGTTGCCACCATCTCCTCAACGCCCCATCCGGTCAGTGCTGACACCACACAGACCGGGTGATGGGGGCTGAACATTGCGCTAATGGCAGCCTGCTTCACTTTAAGATTTACCTGCTGTTGTGGTGACGGCGTGCTGGTGCGGGTGTCCCATTCGTGACAGGGTTCGATTTTGTCGGCCTGGTTCAGCACAAACAGCACCTGCTGCTGGTAGGGTTGCATTACCCCATGCCAGAACTGTTCATCCACAGACAGCGCCCGGTCATCAGCCTTGATGACCCACAGCACCAGGTCCAGTTCCGGCAATATACGCCGGTACAGGGCGCGGTATTCATGGTCCCGTTGTCCGTTCTCTCCCACGCCCGGTAAATCAACAATCACCAGACTGTGACGACCACTGCGCAGCCGGAAGCGCAGTACGTCGCGGGTGCAGGCGTTCACATCACTGACGGCGGAGACTTCCCCCCGAAAGAGTTCGTTACAGAGCGACGACTTACCGGCACCACTCTTGCCCATGATGCCAATCACCGGCTCGTAGTGGGTCAGATTCTGAATACGTTCAAGAATAAGCTGGCGAAGCGTATCGGGAAGCGACGCCAGCGGTTTTTCCAGGGCCTGAAGGCCATCAGTTTTATTCATACAGGGTTCTCAGCGTGAAAAACAAAAATCCCCGCGCTCCGGTCAGGGAGGCGGGGGATTCACGGAGATAATATCTGTCTGAGTTTATTTAGAATATAAGCAAGATCATGTAACTGTAGCAGTGTCAAGTTTACATCACAGCTTATGTTGGCTGGTGGTATTTTGCCAATAGTAGACATTTACGCCTAGGTTTAGATATCGAAATTGGTATACTCAATAAACTTTAAGTATCGCGAGTATGCACCAATATAGATACAGCAAGGAGTGAACTAGGCTGTGTCCCTTGAACACCTGAGCTATAGTAACTGCCTGTTTCCACAATACATTGAACTATGGCTCGTTACGATCTTCACGATGAAGTGTGGGCTCTCATCCAGCCATTATTACCTGCTGAACCAGCAACACCACGGGCCGGACGCCCATAGGTAGAACACCGTATGATCATCAATGGTATGTTCTGGGGGCTGTATTCAGGCATACCATGGCGCGATTTGCCTGAGCGATATAGTCCATGGAAGAACGTTTACAACCGTTTTAACCGGTGGTCGAAATCAGGAGTGATTAACATTATTTTCAACAGGCTACTTACGTTACTTGATATAAACAGTCTTATTGATTGGTCCGCGACAGCGCTGGATGGCAGTAATATCCATGCGCTTAGATGTGCTGCTCGGGCTCAAAAAACATCCCGGTATCGCCGGATATAATGGCCTGGTCGCTCTTGCGGTGGTTTTGGCACCAAAATCTATCTGGCAACAGACGGAAGCGGTCTGCCGTTAAGCATCGTACTGAGCCCCGGACAAGCCCATGAAAGTCAGTTCGCACAACGTCTGCTGGACGGTACTGGTGTTCAGCGCCAGAATGGCAGCATGAAGCGACGTGGTCATGCTGTTCTGGCAAATAAAGCCTACTCCGGTCATGCGTTACATAACGAACTGAAACACAAGGGTATAAAACTGTCATCCCTCATAAAGCAAATGAGAAAATGGCGTCAGATGGTCGTTCACGGCTCGATGGTGATGATTACCGTGATCGCAATGTTGTTGAACGTTACTTTGGTCGCCTGAAAGAATACCGTCGCATCGCCACACGTTACGATAAAACAGCGAGGAATTATCTGGCGATGGTGACACTGGGCTGCATCAGGTTGTTTTATCAACGTCTATCAGGCCTCCAAGATTCCTGAGTCCTGATGAGCTGCATAAGTGTCATATTTCTGAGTTGTTCGCGTAATTCATCCGGCGCAGAGATAATATTGAAATGGATAATCTGGAGAGCGACTGTGCTGGCTGATATAGCTGTTTTGCGACAAGTTTTAAGCACCCCCAGGGATTCAATCATACCATTGCGCGTTTTGTGTGTGACTGTTCTTAATTCCGGAGAATGCTGCATGTGCAGCACACTCAGTATCAATCGTGTCACTTTTCCCCGCTTGCGTCGCTCCATTCAATCTGGTGCTGTCACTTCAAGCTGGCGAACTACCTAGATGATGACAGGATCCATAATTGCAATACACAAGATTTCTACTATGTCCCTGTCCGGGAGCTAATTTGATGTGTGTAGACGTACGCCCCTCTTGGGGAGTAATTCCTAGTCATTCACCCCTGACCTAGATGGCTTCTATTTGCTTGACAACGGGTGATAATGTTGATCGTATGATAGCAACCTTGTACTATTTCGATGCTGAAACATTACCCTCAACAGAGTGCAGATAACGCAAATGAGTGTGCAAATAATGACCGCCAAACATGTCGTGTCGCGTCGTACCTCAAGCTCAACGAGCGAGCCGTTTACCGTATGGTAATGTCAGTGAAAATACCTGCCTTCAAAGTGGGCACACCCTAGCGTTTCAAGCGTGAAGACATCGAAAAGTGGTTAGAAGAACAAAAGAATGACAGACAATAATCGGGAATTTCGGGGTGTTACTGGATAACAAAACTAGCGGTCATGTTGGTATCGAACTGAAAAAACATACCTTTTCTGGGTCCAAGCTCTCTGTTCTGTCCAGCCTGTTTACCTTATATGGCTTTGCCTCGCTGAAGCACGAGTTGAAGCAACTGGAGTCTGCAAGGATTATTTTCAGCGAATGGGATTTGACCAATCTGCAGAGCCTGGTCGGTTCTGATTCAGACGTTCGCCTGCTGAATCAGCTGCAACAAAAACGCATCGCCAGTGAGTTTTCGCAATGGCTGGCAAACAAGGCTGAAGTGAAAGCCAGTGTAAGGCCTCAGCCGGGGCAGAATATTATTCATCTTGGGGCTACCGAGCAAAGTTTTGCCATCAGCGGCAGTGCCACGCTCAGTCCAACTGGGCTCGGCGACGTGCGCTGCGACTCCCTGCATATGAGCATAGGCTTGTCTGACCTTGAGAGCACCCGGCAGCTTTTGACGTGGTTTGATAATGTCTGGGCTGATGCACAGAATCTTCGTGATATAAAGAGTGATCTGATTGCCAAATTGGATGCAATTGCCGTCGATCAACCGGCCAATTTTATCTATTTCCTCACGTTATTTCATTTGTTCAAAGACTTCCTCGAAGACATCGACGAAGACAACATCATCCGCAGTAAAACCGGCTTTAAAGATACCCTAGTCTGGAGCAAACTCTACAAATTCCAAAAAGACGGAGTGCTGGGTGCAATAGATAAGCTCGAAAAGCACAACGGTTGCATCATTGCCGACAGTGTGGGTTTGGGTAAAACCTTTGAAGCCTTGGCTGTGATCAAATACTACGAACTGCGTAACGATCGGGTGCTTGTTCTATGCCCGAAAAAGCTTCGTGACAACTGGACCATGTACACGGTCAACGATAAGCGCAACCTGCTCGCAACTGACCGCTTTAATTATGACGTACTGAACCATACCGATCTGACTCGACCGAAAGGCTACTCGGGCGAAATCAATCTGGAGACAGTGAACTGGGCTAATTACGACCTGGTGGTCATCGACGAATCCCACAACTTCCGTAATACACCGAGCAAGGCGGAAGGTAAAAGCCGCTATGAGCACCTGATGAACGACATTATCCGCTCAGGCGTAAAAACCAAGGTGCTGATGTTGTCGGCAACGCCGGTCAACAACCGCATGAACGATCTGAAAAATCAGGTCGCCTTCATTACTGAAGGTCGGGATGATGCCTTTGCCGAACAGGGTATCAAAAATATTGAATCCACTCTGCGGCTTGCCCAGAAGCAATTTAACAAATGGGTCAGTGAGCCGGTCGAAAAGCGTACCACCGCAGCCTTGCTCGACATTATGAGCTTTGACTACTTCAAACTACTCGATATCGTTACCATTGCCCGTTCCCGCAAACACATAGAAAAGTACTACGGCACCGAAGATATCGGCCGCTTCCCAACTCGCTTGCCACCGAAAAACATCTATGCCGACATTGATGCATCCGGCGAGTTTCCGCCGTTAAAAGAGGTCAACAAAACCATCCGGCGGCTATCCCTAGCGGGTTATTCTCCGCTGAAATTCGTGCGCGAAGCTAAAAAAGCCGAATACGCCCGTCGTTACGATAAAGCCGTAGGCGCAGGTAAAGGCGTGTTCAAACAGGTAGACCGTGAAGAAAGTCTGATTCACCTCATGCGCGTCAATTTACTCAAGCGAATGGAAAGCTCAATTCATTCGTTCACGCTTACGGCCACAAAGCTTGCTCAGCAGGTCGACCGACTGTTGGCCAAAATAGATGCTCATGAATCAGAAGAACTGTCCGAGCTGAATATCGAAGATATCCACGACTTTGAGTTGGAGTCCACGGAGCTGGAAAGTTACATGGTAGGCAACAAAACCAAAGTGTTGCTGCAGGATATGGATCTCATCCGCTTTAGGCAGGAACTGGAGGCCGACCGTGAGTTTTTAAGCCACATTGCCAAAACAGCACAAAGTGTGAACGCAGGCCGTGATGCAAAGCTAGAGCTGCTTAAAAAAACCATTGCCAGCAAGGTGGCTAATCCGCTAAATCCTGGCAATAAAAAGATGATCGTCTTTACCGCGTTCGCCGACACGGCTCAATACCTGTATGTTCATCTGGCGCAATGGGCACATTCCGAACTGGGCATTCACAGTGCATTGGTGACGGGCGGCGGTACCAATAAAACCACCATGACGGGCTTAGGTTCTGACCTCAACAATATTCTGACCGCCTTCTCTCCGGTATCCAAAGAGCGCGGCAAAGTAGACCCAACCGCCACTACCGAACTGGATTTACTGATAGCCACCGACTGCATCAGTGAGGGGCAGAACCTGCAGGATTGCGATACGCTCATCAACTACGACATTCACTGGAATCCGGTACGTATCATTCAGCGTTTTGGCCGTATTGACCGTCTTGGCAGTAAAAACACGCAAATCCAGCTCATCAACTTCTGGCCCAACATGGAGCTGGATGAATACATCAATCTGGAAGCGCGTGTCTCGGGGCGTATGGTGTTGCTGGATATATCTGCAACTGGCGAAGAGAACGTCATCGATGAAAACGCCAAAGACATGAATGACCTTGAATATCGGCGCAGACAACTACAGCAACTCAAAGACGCAGTAATCGATCTGGAGGACATGAGTGGCGGTGTATCCATTACCGACCTTACCCTCAATGACTTCCGCATGGATCTGTCAGGCTACATGAACGATAAGGCCCGTCTCGCAACGCTGGAGCAAACACCGCTAGGCCTGTATGCCGCCGTCAGCATTGACGAAGATATGGTCGCCGATGGCATCAAACCCGGCGTCATCTTCTGCCTGAAGAATATCCGCAGCGGTAAAAAAGCGGTTCAGGTAGATGATAATTATCCGCTGGCACCTTACTTCCTGATCTATGTGACCGCTGATGCCGGAGGTAGCACTGTGGTTGAGCTGAACTTCACCCAAAGTAAAAAAATACTCGATCTGCTCAAGCGTGAAGCCTTTAAGCACAAAGCGCCCGATCAACCCGCCATCACCGAAGTTAACCGCATGACACGTCACGGGCGTGATATGAGCCACTTTCAGCACCTATTAACTGTCGCCGTAGATAGCATTGCCGGGAAGAGCGAAGAAAAAGGCATTGAAAGCCTGTTTGTCAAAGGTGGTACCGTACTTACCGCCACCTCCAGTCAGGGCATTGAAGACTTTATGGTGGTGTCCTACCTGATATTGACAGCCGCTACTCAGGGAACAGAAGGTCAAGGAGAGCGTGATGTCTGATATGGGGTTAGGCTTGCCACAATTCGAAGCCTTTCTCGAAGGCTTGAACGTGCCCAATAGCTGTGTGCTCAATAAGCCTCTGTTCAAAAAGATGTTTCAGGAGCACGCTGACCTGGACGCTAAAGACAAAAAGGCTCTGAAGGACGATGTTGATAAAATCCGCTGGCTCTACACCCTAAAGCCCAGCACTATCAATATCGTGCCTTTTAGTGACGACCTGCGCGACTATGGTGAGCTGGCCTTTCTGCTCGTGGAATTAAGCACTACCAAAAGCGCAGAACGAATTGGTCAGCTGATCAACAGGGCGATACCTTACCCATTAGTAATTTTCTTTGTGCACGCTGAAAACAAAGGCACAGAGGGCACTAGCGATTCGGATTCAAATGTTCGCGAAAAACAACACGACAAAGAACAACTGGCTATCTGCCTGGCGGACAAGCGCATAAACAGAGCGGATCAAGCCAAGTGGGTCATTGAAGAGTTACAGCTATCACCTTGGCTAAGGTTGGGCTGCAAAACTCAAAGTGAACAAGCGTTTTTTAACAGCCTGAACTTTACCAGCTTGCCGCACAGTAATTTTTGGCAGTTCTACCAAGCCTTTATGTGCCGTGTACAAGCGCTTCAGTGTGCTGAAGTCAGTGGGCGCTTTTGTTTGGTGGATGGTTTAGTGAATGGCGAAGCTGCAGAGCAGCAGCGGCAACAATTGCAACATTACCGTCAAATCGAGCAGGACATTAAAAAACTACGCGCTCAGATAAAACAGGCCGAGTTCAGCCAGCAGGTTGTGTTGAATACCCAGATTAAACAGCAGGAAGAGCGGCTCAGGCAGATCGCTGAAACCCTGTAAACGAATTGAAATAGAAGAAGCTGAAATAAGCCGAAAGCAAAAGAATTAAAAGGAAATACAGTGAAAAACGTCATCCCAGAAGTGGATTCAAAAAGCATGGACATAGTCGCTGATAATATCAGCAAACTCAAAGAACTATTTCCGGAGGTATTTACTGAAGGTAAAGTGGATTTTGATGCTTTAAAAGAAGTGCTGGGTGGCTACATTGATGGCCGCGAAGAGCGTTACAGCTTTACCTGGAACGGCAAAAGCAAAGCCCGTATGTTGGCGCAAACCCCAAGCACAGGTACCTTACGCCCTTGCAAAGAAGAATCGGTCGATTGGGATACCACACAGAATCTTTTTATAGAAGGTGACAACCTCGAAGTACTTAAGCTGCTGCAAAAGAGCTATCACAAAAAAGTAAAAATGATCTATATCGATCCACCGTATAACACCGGTAAGGATTTTGTTTATAAAGATAACTTCAAAGACAATATCAAAAATTACAAAGAGATTACCGGACAAGTGGATGGTGAAGGGAAAAATCTATCTAGTAACCCTGAAACCAGCGGGCGCTATCATACCGATTGGTTGAATATGATGTATCCGCGCCTGAAGCTAGCTCGAAATCTGCTGAAGGATGAAGGGGTTATCTTTATTAGCATTGATGACAGTGAGCAAGGTAATCTTAAGAGTATTTGCAATGAAGTATTTGGTGAGGAGAATTTTATAACCCAGCTAGTGTGGGAGAAAAAGAAAAAAGGAACCTTTCTATCTAATACAATTACGAGCGTAAAAGAGTATATTTTTGTTTATGCTAAATACAAATACAAGTTTAGTGGATTAATCGGAGAAATTAATTCTGGCCAAGAAACTTACCCTTGTGTCAATGCTTCTAACAAGAGGGAGATCAGACGGATACCCGCCGGTATTTCGTCAAAGTTCCGTGAGAAGAACCATTTTCTTGCTAAGGGTTCTACTATCTCGGTATCTACTATGGATTTAGTCCTTCATAGCGATTTAGTTATTAAAGATGGAATTTTGGCTGAAGAGTTAGTGATTGAAGGAAACTGGAGATACAGACAAGACCTAATGGAGGAGTATGCATTAAATCATGAGCTGTATATTACACAGGACCTTTACCTAAGAAGAATTGTAAATGAGCCTCGTGAAAAAACACTCAAGGATTTATTGCCAAGGGTGGGTGAAGATGAGACATCAAGTCATAAGTCGCTTGATATTGATAATCTCTTTGCTGATGGCTGGGGCTCAAATGAGGATGGAGAAGAGGAGCTTCGTCAACTATTAGGAGCAAAAGGACTAATGGATTTCCCTAAACCTAGAAAGCTGATTGAGAAATTATGCGTTTCAATTAGGGATCCTGAAGCAATTATACTCGACTTCTTTGCTGGGTCTGGCACAACGGCACATTCTGTCATGCATTTGAATAGCCTAGACAATGGCAGTCGACGATTTATTCTGGTACAACTTCCGGAGGTATGCGGTAAAAATACGGAAGCATTTAAAGCAGGCTACAAAACTATAGCGGAAATCAGTAAGCAACGAGTCCGACGTTCGGCCATTAAGGTGAAGGAAGATAATACAAAATATATGGGCGACCTTGGTTTTAAAGTCTTCAAACTCGATTCAAGCAATATCAAACCCTGGGAGCTGGACTTTGATCTGACGGAGCAGGATCTGGAAGATCAAATTTCCAATATCAAGCAGGGTCGTAAAGAAGAGGATGTGCTTTACGAGGTGCTGCTAAAGTACGGTCTGGATCTGACCTTGCCGATTACCGAACATAGCGTGGCGGGTCATAAAGTCTTTGATATCGGCATGGGTGCGCTGATGATCTGTCTGTCGGACGATATTACCCTCGACGTGGTGGAAGGCATTGCCAAGCTCAAAGACGAACTGAATCCAGAAATTATGCGCGTAGTCTTCAAAGACGCCGGTTTTGCCGACGACGTGGTAAAAACCAACGCGGTACAGATTCTCAAGCAGGCCGGTATCGAAGACGTAAGGAGCCTGTAAGATGAGTATGAAGATTCAGTTCGATGCCAATCTGGATTATCAGCGTCAGGCGATTGAGTCGGTAACGGGAGTATTCGCTGGTCAGGAAATCTGCCATACCAATTTCACGGTGGCACCTTTGCAATCCTGGGAGGAAGGCTCGCTGTTTTATGGTACTAAGGAAGATAGCTTGGGTATTGGTAACCGCCTACGCCTGCTGGATGAAGACATCCATGCCAATATCCGCACAATACAGCTGAAAAATGGCCTAGCTCCTTCGGAGACTTTTGACTCCAAAGACGGTATTCACTTAACGGTGGAGATGGAAACAGGTACTGGTAAAACTTACGTTTACTTGCGTACAGTGTTCGAAATGAACCGGCTCTATGGCTTTACCAAGTTTATTATTGTGGTGCCGTCCATCGCCATTAAAGAAGGTGTGCAGAAGTCACTGGAAATTACGGCGACTCATTTTAAAGAGCTGTACGAAAACGTTGCCTTTGACTATTTCACTTACGATTCCAGTAAGCTGTCGGATGTGCGTAACTTTGCGACCAGCCCTGATATACAGATTATGGTGATCAATATCGATGCATTCCGGAAAAGCTTTACCGACCCGGAGCAAGAGAACAAAGCCAACATCATTCACCGCGCACACGACCGCATGACCGGTGCCAAGCCGATTGAATTTATCCAGCAAACCAACCCGATTGTGATTATCGATGAACCTCAAAGCGTTGACACCACCGATAAGAGTAAAGAAGCCATCGCCTCGCTTAACCCCATGTGTACACTGCGTTATTCGGCGACCCATGTGGAAAAGCACCATATGCTCTACAAGCTGGACTCTGTTGATGCCTACGAGCAAAAACTGGTTAAGCAGATTGAAGTGGCAGGCATTGAGGTTAAGGACTACCACAATAAGGCCTATATCAAGCTGGTCAGTGTGAACAATAAAAAAAGCCCGATCAGTGCCAAAATCGAAATTGATGCTCGCCTGAAGAATGGCAGCATCAAGCGCAAGGAAGTCACGGTGACCAGCGGAGCTGATTTGCTGGATACCAGGTACAGCGGTGGCCGCGATGTATATGACGGCTACATTATTGATGACATCTACTGCGAACAGGGCAATGAATACATCAGCTTTACCAGTAAGCCCGATATTCTGAAACTAGGTCAGGCCTTGGGAGAAGTTGATCCGGATGAATTTAAACGCCTGCAGATCCGCAAAACCATTGAAGAGCATCTCGATAAAGAAATGCGCCTGCGCCCACAGGGCATTAAGGTGCTGAGCCTGTTTTTTATCGATAAGGTTGCCAACTACCGCTGGTATGACGAAAACGGTAACCCGCAAAAGGGTAAGTTCGCCCTGATGTTTGAGGAAGAATACGATCGCGCCATTCGCAAACCCAAGTACAGCCAGTTATTTGAAGGTGCCGATCTGGATACAGCTGCACAAGGCGTGCATAACGGTTATTTTGCGATCGATAAGAAAAAAGATTCGTCAGGCAAGGAAATGCTCAAAGAATCTAAAATTGGAAAAGATGGCAAGGCGGCAAGCAGCGAATCTGATGGCAGTGCTTACAACACCATTATGAAAGATAAGGAATGGTTGTTGAGTTTTGATTGCAAACTGAAATTCATTTTTTCCCATTCAGCGCTCAAGGAAGGCTGGGACAACCCCAACGTGTTCCAGATTTGCACCCTGAACGAAACCACATCGGTCATTAAAAAACGTCAGGAGATCGGTCGTGGCTTGCGCATTTGTGTGAATCAGGATGGCGAGCGGGTGCATGGCTTTGCGGTGAATACCCTCACTGTGATGGCTAATGAATCCTACGAGCAATTTGCAGAGCAATTGCAGAAGGAAATAGAAAACGAGGAAGGCATCAAGTTTGGCGTGGTCGAGAAGCACCTGTTTGCCAATATCGTGGTACCGGTTGACGACCACAATCACGAATACTTAGGTGCCGAGGCGTCGAAGCAGTTGTGGGAACACTTGCAGAGCGAAGGCCATATTGACAGCAAGGGTAAAGTGCAGGATAGCCTTAAGGCGTCATTGAAGAATGGTACTCTGGCGTTGCCTGAGGCATTTCAGCCCCATGTAGCACAGATTGTGTCGGTACTGAAAAAAGTATCCGGTAATCTGAACATCAAGAATCGTGATGACAAAGTTAAGGTTTCCTTGAACAAAGCGGTCTATCTGAGCCCCGAGTTCCAGGCGCTGTGGGATCGTATTAAATACAAAACCACGTTCCGTGTGGACTTTGATACCAACGCGCTGATCGAAAAGTGCGCCGAAGAGATCAAAGTTAACCTTCAGGTGGGCAAGGCTCGTTTCACTTACCGCAAGGCGAAGACTGAAATAGACCGTAGTGGAGTGCATACACAACAAGTTCAGGAAACAACCCGTGTGTACGAATCCCGCGCGTTCGATTTGCCCGATTTGATCACTTATTTACAGAATGAAACCAACCTGACGCGCCGCACTATAGTTGCCATTATCAACAAAAGTGGCCGCCTGGAATCATTCAAGAACAACCCGCAGAAGTTTATTGAGCAGTCTGCCAACATTATCAAAAGTCAGATGCGCCTGTTTATTGTCGACGGCATCAAGTACCAAAAGATTGGTGATGATCAGTTCTATGCTCAGGAGTTATTCCAACAGAACGAGTTATTTGGCTACTTGAAAGACAACATGGTTAAAGTCGAGAAGTCCGTCTTCGACCACGTGGTTTACGACTCTGATATCGAATTGGAATTCGCTTCGGCCTTCGAGCGAAACGAGGATATCAAACTTTACGCCAAACTCCCTGGTTGGTTCAAAATCGATACCCCATTAGGCGGCTATAACCCCGACTGGGCGGTTCTAATCGAAAAGGATGGCAAGGAAAAACTCTACTTCGTTGTCGAAACCAAAAGCACGCTCTTCTCCGTGGAAAGACGTCCGGAGGAAAATACCAAAATCAAATGTGGTTATGCACACTTTGAAGCATTGGGTGATGAGGTGAATTTTACGGTATCTAATTCGATGGACGAGTTTTCAAGCAGGTATGCGTGAGCTGTGTTAATGCACAGTTTTTTGAAATGAACGATTTGAAAAAGAAGTCGAAATGAAACTTGGACTGGATCTGGAGAACTGTTACAGCATCAATAAACTGGTAGAGTAGTTAGACTTTACCAGAATTAATAGCATTGACGGCGTGTGCTCTTTGTATGCGCCCAATGGAACATTGAAAACCTCCTTGGCTAAGGTACTAAAGGACATTGAAGAAGATAGGCAGTCAAAGGATATTATCTTTCCAGAGCGTGCAACTAAACGACTTGTTACTTTAGATGGCCAGCCTGTTGATGCTGGCCAAATAATGGTCATTAATTCCTACGGCGAAAGTTATAGCTCCAACTAGGTTTGTATTGAGTCATGTCGAGCGACCGAAGCGCAGCTGGTGAGCACTTTCAAAAATGGTTATTCCATGAGGCCATACTGTCGTTGACTAAGCATTAGGTATATATACCCACCTCCACCAGAAGCGAAAGGATCTGCCTTAGCGCAAATGGCTGAGATATTCGCCCAAGACTCACGAGCACTTGCTTATACTATCCACAGACATGAAAAGTTGGCAGAAGACTGAATCGCCACGGATAATCTAGGTAAGCGTGCAGTGAGAACCGTATTGACGAAGTGAAGCTGGTCAGGCAGGCAGAGTAACCCGCCACGGGAGCAGAGCACCCACCCGGTTCACAGGCCAGTCGGCGATGACATCAAGTACATGATGCAGATAGCGTTCCGGATCCACGCCGTTTAATTTGCACGTCCCGATAAGACTGTACAGTGACGCACCGCGCTCACCACCATGATCCGAGCCGAAGAACAGCCAGTTTTTTCTCCCCAGACTGACCAGTCGTAGGGCGTTTTCGGCAATGTTATTATCCACCTCCACCCAGCCATCTTCTGCATAGCGGGTCAGCGCCGGCCACTGGTTCAGCGCATACCCGAACGCCTTCGCCAGTTCTGAGTGCCTTGAGAGGGTTTTCTGTTTCTCCCGCAGCCACCCCTCCAGTGACGCCAGCAGCGGCAGCACTTTTTGGTGCCGGACTGCCTGCCGTTCCTCTGCTCTTTTACCTCTGAGCTCCGACTCGATGGCATACAGCTCGCCGATCCGTTTCAGCGCCTCCTCCGTCAGGGCTGACGGGGTACGGACGTGAACATCGTGGATTTTTCGGCGGGCATGGGCCCAGCACGCGGCTTCCTTTATATGGCCGTCGCGGTAGAGCTCGTTGAACCCGGCGTAGGCATCAGCCTGCAGTACGCCACTGAAGCCTGCAAGATGGGGCTGAGGGTGGATACCTTTTCTGTCCGGGCTGTAAGCGAACCACACTGCGGGGGCCAGCGCTGATCCGGCGTTGCGGTCGTCTCGAACGTACGTCCATAAGCGCCCGGTCTTCGTCTTCTTATTGCCCGGCAACAGCACCGGGACAGGCGTATCGTCAGCATGGAGTTTGCCGTCGGTCAGGACATAGTGCTGAAGGGCTTCATCCAGCGGTGCCAGCAGACGACAACACGCATCCACCCAGCCCGACAGTACAGAACGACTCAACACTACACCCTGGCGGGCATAGATCTCCGACTGGCGATACAGCGGTGTGTGCTCTGCATACTTTGAGGTCAGCACTCGGGCCAGCAGCCCCGGTCCGGCGATCCCCCGTTCGATGGGGCGCGAAGGAGCCGGGGCCTGAACGATGCGATCGCACCGACGGCAGGCATGCTTTTCACGGACTGTCCGGATAACCCGGAAGGCGCTGCGCATCAGCTCCAGCTGTTCGGCGGCATCCTCACCCAGGTAACTCAGCGAACCACCGCACTCCGGGCAACACGGCTCAGTCGGCAGCAGCCGCTTCTCATCCCGTGGGAGTGACTCAGGGAACGGTTTGCGGGTGCGGGTCTGACGCAGCGGGCGCTGCACTGCCGGGTCATCCACCCGGCCGGTCAGCGTATCGCTTTCCTGCTGCAGCAGGTTCAGGTCAGCTTCCATTTGCGCGATACGGCGGGATACCTTTTCGGAACGACTGCCGAAGTTCATCCGGCGCAGCTTATCCAGTTGCGCCTGCAGATGGTCTATTTCGCGTTCCCGGTTGCTCAGCTTTTCCTGCAGGGCGTGGATCAACGCTTCCTGTTCGGCCAGGCGCTGTTTCAGCAGAAGGATGTCGTCAGAAGAGGTGTCGTTCATAAGCCTGTATTTTACCAGGCTTATTCTGCGACAACCAGGATAAAGAGCGCTACAACATGGTCAGGGATGTCAGTAACCGCTTTGCCTGTCGCCAGTCGATACCTTCCATCAGCATCGCCAGTTGCGCCGGCGTCAGGAACACTTTGCCATCGCGGGCTGAGGGCCAGGCGAAGCGACCACGTTCCAGTCGCTTTGTCAGCAGGCACAGACCATCGCCGGTGGACCAGAGCAGTTTTACCTGACTGCCGCTGCGTCCCCGGAAGATGAAGACGTGGCCGGACATCGGGTCATCTTTCAGCGCGGTCTGCACCTTTGCGGCGAGGCCATTGAAGCCGTTGCGCATATCGGTGATACCGGCAACCAGCCAGATTTTTGTGCCTGCGGGAAGATTTATCATACCGGCCCCCGCATCAGTTCGCGCAGGACAGTGCTCATGAGTTCAGCAGAGGGATGAGTCAGTGTTATTTCTCCTCCCCGACATTTTATGTGGCAGGTAGCGGGAGGAGAGCAGGATGGTAGTTCGAAGGTTGGGAGAGAAGAGCCCGCCTGAAGCTGCACGGGTATCAGGGCAGGAAGCGACGATGAGTTTTTTCGGGGCCGACAGACCCGCCCTTCACGCTGCCAGAGCCTTATCCATTTAAAGAGCAGGTTATCATTGACGTCATGTTTCCGGGCCAGTGCGGCAATACTGCCTTCTTCTTCAAGAGCCAGCCTGACCAGTTCCATTTTGAATTCAGGGGAATAGTGTTTCCGGGGAAGTCTTTCTTTAGCGCGCATGAGGTGTCCACCTGCAAAATAAGTGGGTGCTTAAGTTACAGGATCCTGGATTCGGGACCAGACGGTACTCAGACGACGCTTACAGTTGTTGGAGGAATTCCTTTGTACTGTTCTGGATGATTTCAGTAAAGGCAGTATAACCCGCCATCAGGCTGTCAGCGGTATCGCGACATTATATACAGCTGCCGCAGAAGGACGGAGAGAAGAGGTTTTAGAATATCTGAGAGAGGGAAGAAAGTTGCTAAGGCAGTAATTGATGATGAGTAAAGATGGTTTAGGGAGGGGACCGAATGGATTTGCCCCTATATTTCCAGACATCTGTTATCACTTAACCCATTACAAGCCCGCTGCCGCAGATATTCCCGTGGCGAGCGATAACCCAGCGCACTATGCGGATGCCATTCGTTATAATGCTCGAACGCCTCTGCAAGGTTCTTTGCTGCCGTTAACCCGTCTGGTTTGGGCATGATACTGATGTAGTCACGCTTTATCGTTTTCACGAAGCTCTCTGCTATTCCGTTACTCTCCGGACTCCGCACCGCCGTGTTCTTCGGTTCAAGTCCCAACATCCGGGCGAACTGGCGTGTTTCATTAGCCCGGTAGCATGAACCATTATCCGTCAGCCACTCCACTGGAGACGACGGAAGATCGTTGCCGAAGCGGCGTTCCACCGCTCCCAGCATGACGTCCTGTACTGTTTCACTGTTGAAGCCGCCGGTAGTCACCGCCCAGTGCAGTGCCTCACGATCACAGCAGTCCAGCGCGAACGTGACACGCAGTCTCTCTCCGTTATCACAGCAGAACTCGAACCCGTCAGAGCACCATCGCTGATTGCTTTCTTTCACGGCCACTCTGCCTGTATGTGCCCGTTTCGATGGCGGTACAGCAGGTTTTCGCTCAAGCAACAGCGCATTCTGGCGCATGATCCGGTAAACACGTTTGGCATTGATCGCAGGCATACCATCAAGTTCTGCCTGTCTGCGAAGCAGCGCCCATACCCGACGATAACCATACGTGGGCAGCTCTCCGATAACATGGTGTATACGGAGAAGCACATCCGTATCATCAGTGTGACGACTGCGGCGGCCATCCATCCAGTCATCGGTTCGTCTGAGAATGACGTGCAACTGCGCACGCGACACCCGGAGACAACGGCTGACTAAGCTTACTCCCCATCCCCGGGCAATAAGGGCGCGTGCGCTATCCACTTTTTTGCCCGTCCATATTCAACGGCTTCTTTGAGGAGTTCATTTTCCATCGTTTTCTTGCCGAGCAGGCGCTGGAGTTCTTTAATCTGCTTCATGGCGGCAGCAAGTTCAGAGGCAGGAACAACCTGTTCTCCGGCGGCGACAGCAGTAAGACTTCCTTCCTGGTATTGCTTACGCCAGAGAAATAACTGGCTGGCTGCTACACCATGTTGCCGGGCAACGAGGGAGACCGTCATCCCCGGTTCAAAGCTCTGCTGAACAATTGCGATCTTTTCCTGTGTGGTACGCCGTCTGCGTTTCTCCGGCCCTAAGACATCAATCATCTGTTCTCCAATGACTAGTCTAAAAACTAGTATTAAGACTATCACTTATTTAAGTGATACTGGTTGTCTGGAGATTCAGGGGGCCAGTCTACCGAACCACCCCGGAACGCCCCCCTGAAGGAATGGCAATTCCGCTCACCGCCAATATTAGCTTTTTCCAGGCTGTGATAACATCTCCGGGTCATTTTTCAGAGCCAGGGCAGATGAAGAAGAAAAACAGCACACCCACTCCTCACGATGCCACGTTCAGGCAGTTCCTGACGCAACCGGATATTGCCCGGGATTTCATGGAAATCCACCTGCCTGCAGAGCTGCGAGCAGTCTGCGATCTCAGCACGCTGAAACTGGAATCAGGCTCGTTCGTTGAGGATGATCTCCGCGGCTTTGTTGAATAAATCGAACTTTTGCTGAGTTGAAGGATCAGATCACGCATCTTCCCGACAACGCAGACCGTTCCGTGGCAAAGCAAAAGTTCAAAATCACCAACTGGCCCACCTACAATAAAGCCCTCATCAACCGTGGCTCCATAACTTTCTGGCTGGATGATGAAGCTATTCAGGCCTGGTATGAGTCAGCAACACCTTCTTCACGAGGAAGGCCCCAGCGCTATTCTGATCTCGCCATCACCACCGTTCTGGTGATTAAACGCGTATTCCGGCTGACCCTGCGGGCTGCACAGGGTTTTATTGATTCCATTTTTGCCCTGATGAACGTTCCGTTGCGCTGCCCGGATTACACCAGTGTCAGTAAGCGGGCAAAGTCGGTTAATGTCAGTTTCAAAACGTTCACCCGAGGTGAAATCGCGCATCTGGTGATTGATTCCACCGGGCTGAAGGTCTTTGGTGAAGGCGAATGGAAAGTCAAAAAACACGGCAAAGAACGCCGTCGTATATGGCGAAAGTTGCATCTCGCCGTTGACAGTAAAACACATGAAATCATCTGCGCTGACCTGTCGCTGAACAATGTGACGGACTCAGAAGCCTTCCCGGGTCTTATCCGGCAGACTCACAGAAAAATCAGGGCAGCATCGGCAGACGGCGCTTACGACACCCGGCTCTGTCACGATGAACTGCGGCGTAAGAAAATCAGCGCCCTTATCCCGCCCCGAAAAGGTGCGGGTTACTGGCCCGGTGAATATGCAGACCGTAACCGTGCAGTGGCTAATCAGCGAATGACCGGGAGTAATGCGCGGTGGAAATGGACAACAGATTACAACCGTCGCTCGATAGCGGAAACGGCGATGTACCGGGTAAAACAGCTGTTCGGGGGTTCACTGACGCTGCGTGACTACGATGGTCAGGTTGCGGAGGCTATGGCCCTGGTACGAGCGCTGAACAAAATGACGAAAGCAGGTATGCCTGAAAGCGTGCGTATTGCCTGAAAACACAACCCGCTACGGGGGAGACTTACCCGAAATCTGATTTATTCAACAAAGCCCTTCAACAACTAAACGCGTAGCTCTGGGAGTCACATTAGTAGTGGCTGAACCGTAGGCTGTGACCATGATACTCAGCGAAAAAGTGGTCACTGCGAGCATACTCGATGCCAGTATGTTCAGAATGTTATCGACTGCTTCCGCACCAACCTTCACGGAAACCGACTCAGGTATCATTGATTTAAAAAGAATTGATAAAAGGGCCGTTATTATCGCGACAATGGCGAATAATGTTGCCCTGAACCATAGCTTTTTAAATGTCTGCTTCAGAATCCATTTCCAGCGTGAAATCATTCTGCATTCCTCATATTGCGGCCGGGATAAATAATTGCCGCCCCCAGGACGGCATGTTGCTATTAACGAACCAGGTGCAGGAAGTGCAGATGTTTTTCGTACTGGTCCAGTATGTCATTAATCAGCTGTTCCTGGTTCCAGCCCATCACATCATAATTTTGACCGCCTTCTTTGAGATAAACCTCAGCGCGATAATATCGATGTTGTTCAGTCTGCTGCTCATCATTATCCATTGCGGCGAGCGCGAAGGTCGGTGAGATATACCCGCGAAGCCTCACTTCATATATAAAATTCAGCTCGTTGCCCAAATCGACTTCAAGACGAATACGATCGTCGACTGCATCACTAATGTGGCTTATCGTCCCCTGCTTGTTCAGTTCCTCCTGAACCAGCGTCATGGCGGGCTGGATGACGTCGACCATAAAACGTTTCACAAGAGATCGCTTCGGCAGATACGCGATATTGCGTAACCTTCTCTGCCAGGGAATTGGGTTACGTGCAGCCGTAGGAGCAATTGTCGCCATGCTCAGGCTTTCACGCTTGGTCAAATCCCGGCGCAAAGCTTTTAAAAGTCCGTATATGGATATTAGTAAGATCACTGAGAAGGGCAATGCACTCGCTATTGTCACCGTTTGCAGCGCACTTAGCCCTCCGGCAAGGAGAAGAGCAATTGCAACAATGCCCATGAGCGAGGCCCAGAATATTCGCTGCCAGACGGGTGTGTTTGCCACTCCACCTGATGCCAGAGTATCCACAACCATTGCCCCCGAATCAGCAGACGTTACAAAGAAGACGATGACCATCGCCATTGCAATGAATGACAGCACAGAAGAGAACGGGAAATGCTCCAGGAAATTAAACAGGGCCAGCGACACATCCTGCTGAACAGTATTGGCGAGGTCTGTGGCCCCCTGGTTCATAATGAGATAGATCGCGCTGTTACCAAACACCGTCATCCACATTAGCGTAAAACCCGCGGGAACAAACAGCACGCCGGTGACAAACTCGCGAATGGTTCGCCCGCGGGAGACCCGTGCGATGAACATCCCCACAAACGGCGACCATGAAAGCCACCATCCCCAGTACAGTAATGTCCAGCCCCCCAGCCAGTTGCTCGACTTGGGCTCATACGCGTAAAGGTTGAACGTTTTACTCACCAGTTCCGAAAGATAACCGCCCGTATTTTCCACAAATGACTTCAGCAGAAGCACGGTTGGTCCCAGACACAGGACCAGCGCCAGGAGCAACAAAGCCAGACCCAGATTGAGTTCAGACAGGATACGTATTCCCTTATCCAGACCGGACACCACTGAAATCGTCGCTAACCCCGTGATGACCACGATCAGAATTACCTGCACCGTTTCATTGATGGGCACCCCGAAAAGATGGTTCAAACCGGCATTCACCTGCAAAACACCGTAACCCAGTGATGTCGCAACGCCAAAGACCGTGCCTATAACAGCGAAAATATCAACCGCATGTCCTACAGGTCCGTATATGCGATCGCCAATAATGGGATAGAGTGCGGAGCGCAGAGTTAAAGGCAGACCGTGACGGTAACTGAAGAACGCCAGAATCAGCGCCACAATGGCATAAATTGCCCATGCGTGCAGTCCCCAGTGGAAAAAGGTCAGACGCATTGCTTCCTTAGCTGCCGCAACGGTTTCTGGAGTGCCAACGGGTGGCGAAAGATAATGCATTACAGGTTCGGCAACGCCAAAGAACATCAGGCCGATCCCCATCCCTGCCGAAAAAAGCATCGCAAACCAGGAGTGGTAGCTGAAATCAGGCTGCGCATGGTCCGGGCCCAGCTTGATATCACCGTAGCGTGAGAGTCCAAGGAACGTGACACTCAGTAAAATCAGGGCCACAGCAAGGATGTAGAACCAGCTGGCATTCGTGAAGATTTGTTGCTGAAGTAGTTTAAAATTTTTGTCGGCGACATCCGGGAATACGGCGGCAAAGGCGACAAGAAGGAAAATTAGCAAAGCAGATGTAAAGAATACCGCTTTGTTAATCTGACTTGTAGACTTCTTTGGGATTGTATCATTTTCACTCATAATCATTTATTCCATTAATTAAATTCGCACTGGACAAAAGTTACAACCTCTTCAGGGTAGCAAAGTTCAATGAAATGTGGGTAATGCTGCCAACTTACTGATTTAGTGTATGATGGTGATTTTAAGGTGCTTGCGTGGCTTCCATTTCCATCAGATGTCCTTCCTGCTCTGCTACTGAAGGCGTGGTGCGTAATGGCAAAAGCACTGCCGGACATCAGCGCTATCTCTGCTCTTATTGCCGTAAAACATGGCAACTACAGTTCACTTACACCGCCTCTCAGCCCGGTACGCACCAGAAAATCATTGATATGGCCATGAATGGCGTCGGATGTCGCGCCAGTGCACGCATTATGGGCG